>Ga0334898_1001932_pt1 | contig 20718 bp, 20 predicted proteins | sample GraSluR3_MG_10_FD_207228 | JGI IMG/M metagenome (GOLD analysis project Ga0334898, IMG submission 207228) | Sludge microbial communities from methane-producing bioreactor in Wageningen University, Netherlands - Granular Sludge_3_08-R3 | ecosystem: Engineered > Bioreactor > Anaerobic >... | reverse complement strand
TGTTACTGGACAGGATGCAAGCAATCGGAAGATGCTCCACCTATCTGGAGGTATTCCATAAGCCACCATTGCCATTTCCTGTTGCGGGATAGCGATTCAATATTCTTCGAAAACAGAGCCAAAAAATAACTGAAGTAGAGCATGGCCACTGCATCCTGTTCGTCAAAAGCCTCGATATCCATCTCCTTCGCTTTGAGCAACCCTTGCTTGAGATTCTCAAAACAGGGGTCGAAGGAAACATCACTACTCTCAAGAATATCCATGCAGAAAGACCTAAGCGACTCCCAATCCTTCTTTTCAAAGTAGGAAAGTACCGTCTTGTAGGCTTGGTCGATCTGATGCAAATCCCTTGCCTCTGAGAGGAATGGGGAGAGAAAATCCTTGGGAGAGCCCAGATTCATCTGCTCATACAGAAGAGAAAGGCGGGGCGAGCCAAACTTCAGGAATGTTGCAATGACCGCGTAGCGGGTCTGCCGGAAGGTGGCACTACGCCCTTGCTCTACTGAGATGAAGAACTCTTGGTAGAATGTTCCTTCCTTGTCCATGAATCGCTTGGCGATGAGATAGTCAATAATCTCATCAATATGCTTCGCTGAATGGCTCAGTTCATTGACCAAGGGAAGATACTCAGTGCCTTCGGTTATGTGGGCGAGCGATTTGCTGGCCATAGAACGTACCGAAGACCACCTCCCGTGCAGCATCAAGTTGACCAAAGCATTCTTCGCTTTCTCTTCCTTTCTGTACGCACCGAGCGAAGCGATGGCATCAAGCTGTACGTATGAGTCATCATCCTGTGCAACCATGATCAGGTCATCGAGCAATGCTTTTCTCGGTCGGTCACCGAGAGCCCTCACTGCATCCCGTTTATCGGGGGAGAAGGGACTCCTAAGAATCAAACGAAGTTCACTGGTGGCAAGATTATTCAGGTTCCCCCCAAGAGAGAGCATCAGGAATTTACGTTTGGCAGGGTCACGGGTCCTCTCAAGCTTCTCAATCATGGAGACTGCCCTGAGTCCATGCATACTGAAAATGACCTGTGCTGCCTGTTGTGAGCTGTATGCGCCGTACTCCTGCAGCCTGGAAGCAACCAGGATTTCCACAGCAGTGAGCCCGATGGCAAAGAGAAACACCAAGGTGTATCCATTTCCTGCAGCTACTCCATTGACCACGAACAAGTCCCTGGAAATGTGTCCCAGATCCCCTAACAGTCCACTGATCAAGCCAACAAAGAAAGCTATGATGGCAACAAAGAAATTGACCATCGAGTTGAATGCAACCGTCTCATCATCAGGCATCACCTGGGTGATCAACCGATAGACAAGCATACCGATTAGGGCAATAAAAAAGTTGGTAAAGAAACCAAGGACAAAGAACCAGACGGGGTTTGCCTCTGGGGTGATCAAAGCCCATGCCATGAAAAAGAAGAGGGAGAAGATTGAGGAGAAAAGCACCAGAGGTCGGCTTCCCAAGCGGTCAGAGAACTGCTTGCTGACGAAGCTCGCCGCCATGACCGAGAGTCCCAGAACTACCGAGTAAACAACAACCAGGGAGTTGGAAAGACCAAGCTCGACGCGAAGGAATGGAGTGGTAAGGGCAAAGACAACTGCCACAGCGGTGGACAGCCATCTCAGGTAGAGCCTCCTACTGAAAGCTGCCTGCTTCATCGCTTCCTTGAGGAGGACAAAGACCCCTCTCCCCTTCTTGTAATCAACAGTACTGCGGCTGGGGATGCGTGCCATTTCATAGCTCGCCATGAAGTTCACCAACACGCCAAGGATCTGCATGCTCACCAGGCCAACCAATCCACTGAAACGCTGTATGCTTAGCACCAAGGCTGAGATACATCGTACCACCAGAGAGGAACTCTGGTAGGCTGTATTTACATTTGCAACGACCTTGCCACGGTTGGCAATGCTGCTGATATTCTTAAGTGTGGAGTCATTGAGGGCAATGCCGATCATCCTGAACACATTGAAGAGGGTGTAAACAGAGAGCAGGAGAATCACCGCCCAGTCTCCGCTGAGGAAGAACAGTCCAAGATACCCGAAGGAGACAAGTCCACGGAGAATCCAGACTAAGGACTGTACCTTTATCTGGTTTCTTCCCTTGAAAATCTGAGGGACAAAGGGTAGCACAATTCCTGCAATATAGCTTGCAGAAGCGATATACCCCAAGGCGATGTTGCTGGCGCCGAAATAGATAGCGAGCAAATACACAATTGTATCGCCGAGGAGGCTGTAGGCTATTCCGTTATACAGCTCTTGGCGATACATGTGTTTTCTTCCCAGTGTTTTTTCCTTTTCACTGAGGAATCTTGTCTTGGGCATGAGTACTTACAATTCACTCCGTTGTGTAATAATTCTGCTGACTAGACCATAGCTGAGTGCTTCATCTGCACTAAGCCAATGATCCCGTTCGGTATCGTTACGCACTTCCTCCAAGCTCTTGCCTGTTTCTTGTGCTATAAGTTTGTCGAGTTTCTCTCGCAGTTTTTCCAGATGCAGAGCGTGAATTTCAATGTCAGTTGCAACTCCTCTCATACCGCTCATCGGTTGGTGGATCAGATAGGTGGAGTTGGGAAGTGCAATACGCTGTTCTTTGGGAACAGCCAGAAGGACCAAGGCAGCAGCACTTGCCACCAAACCCATTCCGACCATGGTGACGGGGGCATTGATGAAACGGGCCATGTCGAAGATTGCATAGCCTGCATCGACATCCCCACCGGGGCTGTTGATGAAAATCTTAATCGGTTCACTGCTCTCACCTTCAAGAATGAGCATCTGCTTGATAACCGACTCTGCGCTCTCCTTGTCAATCTCTCCTGAGAGAATGATGGAACGGGTTTTTAGGAGTTTTTCCTGTATCTGTGGATCCTGCGTTGCAGGCTTTTTTTCTTCTTCTTGTGGCATGGGCCCCTCACTCAAACTGGTTTTGATGCAGAACATCAAAGCAAGTATACACACATACTCTCATTCTTGCAAAGGCATAGCAGGAAAGAAAGAGGGGATGTAGGCAGAAAGGATGTGAATCAGTATACTGAAGCTATTAGGAGAACAGTGTATGAAATGTGCTACGGTTGCCATTATCGGCAGACCATCAGCTGGAAAGAGCACCCTGCTCAATACAATTTGTGAGATGAAGGTCTCCATTACCGCCAGTACCCCACAGACTACCAGAAATGCAATCAGGGGTATCTATACAGACGAGCGAGGCCAGTTGATCTTCACTGATACACCTGGTTTCCACCTCAGTGAAAAAACGTTGAACAAGCGACTGCAGGAAACTGCCTTGAGGACCCTTGAAGAGAATGATGCAGTTCTCTACCTCCTGGATGCAAAACGCAGTGCAGGAGAAGAGGAGAAAGCCCTTGCCTCCCATATTGCCAAGTTGAAGACTCCGGTCATCTGCGTCATCAACAAGACCGACATTCTCAAGGAACAGGAGCTAGCCGATGCCCAAGCGTTTCTTGAAGAGATGCTACCTGGGAAGACGGTACTAGGAGCTTCTGCAAAACTTGATGAAGGGGTCGATGAAATCCTCATCGAGTTGTTCAAACATGCACCGGAAGGAGAACTGCTCTACCCTGCTGACGCATACACCGACCAGAACCTTGAGTTCCGCATCAGTGAGATCATCCGAGAGAAGGCGATCAACTTGGTGACTGAGGAGATTCCTCATGCCATCTATGTCGAGATTGCCGACATTGAATACAGCGAAGAAAACAACACAGTTTGGGTGAGGGCGTTCATCGTCGTGGAACGTGATACGCAGAAGGGAATTGTGGTGGGTAAGCGCGGAGCAGGCATCGCGAAAATCCGAAAGGGTGCGGAGCCTGAGATCCGCCAGATCTTTCCCGGGAAGAAACTCCGTCTCGATCTTCGGGTCAAAGCCCAGGACAAGTGGAGAAACAACTCCATCATCCTGGACAGGATCCTCCGCTAGCGGATGAAGTTGGTGGCAATGCGTTTTTCTGGAACGGGCTTCTTCACTGAGTCCTTTCCTGCATCGATGCAGGAGAGCAACCAAGCGAGGTTCGCCCCCAGATAACGCATGACCTGCAATCCTTCCAAGTCCTGCTCCACCTCCTGGACACTATTGCCATGTACGCTGTTCCAGTACGTGGAAGAGACCACCGGCATCTGGCTGATGGTGAAGTACTTGTTCAATTGATCGAACGTGGCACTTGCTCCACCCCGTCTACAGGAGACCACCGCTGCTCCTGGCTTGAGTGCCATCTGCTTTGAGGCAACACGGAACAATCGATCAAGGAAGGCACTACCGGCCCCCGCTGCAGAGGCATAGTGCACCGCTGAACCGAGGACCAAGGCATCTGCTTCAACAGCCTTCTTTGCAGTTTCATTGACCGAATCATCGGTAAACGCACATGAGCCATGCTTGAAGCAGTATTTACAGTCGACACATCCATGCAAGGGCCCCTTACCGATCCAGAGAATCTCACTGTCAATATTCCACGTGTGCAACACTGATGCCACCTCTTGTAGTGCACGATTGGTACAACCTTTCTCATGGGGGCTGGTGTTAATCATCAAAACGTTCATCTAAAACTCCTTTGTCTCTGGTCTCATAACGGCAAACAGGGAGCCCAGAAAGCTCCCTGCCCAACAAAAATCCAACGAACTTAGTAGCGTTCCAGGATGGAAAGCACCTTCTCCTTGCCACAGGTCTGGAGGAAAGGTCCAAGCTTTGGTCCCTGGTCTTTCCCGATCATAATGCGATAGATAAGCTTGAAGAATGCTCCGGTGTCCAAACCGTTGTCCTTTGCCGAGTCATAGAGGCGAGTGGTGTACTCTTTGTTCTCAATCTGGTCCATGACCTTTACCACTTCCCGCAGGGCGTGTACAGCAGCCAGTTCCTGGTCTGTGAGTTCAACCAAAGGGTCGTTCTCATTGGACAGGCGATACTTGAAATCCTCAGGGGCAAAGGTGGTGATCCAGTTCCAGGCACACTTGCAGCGCTCTCTGAGTCTGTCCCTCTGGCTGTCAGTCATTTCGTCCAAGGTTGAAATTGCCCTTTCAATATCCCCTTCATGGAGCTGCAAGAGGTTGCAGAGGTGGCGGAATGGAATCTGGTAGCTAGGCTCAGAGGGAATGCCATGTACCTGACTGAGCTCATAGATCCGCTTCTCTTTTGCCTTGCGCTTCTCATTTACTTCCTGCAGGCCGAAATAGATTCGTTCACAGGTGTCATAGTCCTCGTAGATCTTCAGGACATCGAGGTCGAAGGAGATGGCAAACTCTGTGTTCGGCCGGGTTCCGGCGAACATGTAGCGTGTCACCTCAGGAGTATAGACTTCCAGGACATCATAAAGTGAGACGACTTCGCCGCTGGAGGACGAGATCTTTCCACCACGCCCTTTGATGCTGATGAAGTCGTACTGGAAAGAAACAGGTGCTTCCCCACCAAATACCCGGACCATCTTACGGGAGGTGTCGAAGGAACCGCCTTCACTGTGGTGGTCCTTCCCTGCAGGTTCAAAGTCCACCTGTTCATGTGCCCAACGCATCGGCCAGTCAATTCGCCACGGCAACTTGGCACAGCTGGTGGTTCTGAGGTCGACGGTTTCCGTCTGACCGGTTTCATCATCCCGGTAGGTGATGTTCCACGCTCCGTCCCAATCGAGTACGGTGGTGGTATCCTTGTCGGTGAAGTTGGAGAAGACCGAAATAGGCCACCAATTCTTTTCCAACGGTTCAGTGCGGAACTCATTCAGGATGGCGCGAATCTCATCACGTTTCTCCAGGGCAAGACGCATACCTTCAGCGTACTCACCTGCGCGGTACCGCTTTGCCTGGTAGATGTACTCAGGCTCCACCCCGACAGTGGGAAGAATGCGCTCTACATCCAGCTCGTTGCCACGTGCAAAGTTCTCGGCCCGTCCAAGGGTATCGGGAACGAGGGTAATGGGCTTTCGGAGGTAGGTGGCAAGCATCTCTGGATCTCTCATGTTCTTGGGAACTTTCCGGAATACGTCATAGTCGTCCCAGCTGTAGATGAACCGGACGTTTTTCCCTTTCTCACGAAGAGCTCTCACCACCAGTTCAACCGAGATGATCTCCCGGAAGTTTCCTATATGGACTGTGCCAGAAGGAGTAATGCCGGAAGCACAGGTATAGCGTTCCTTCTCCCCTTTCTCACGAATAATCTTGTCGGCGTATATATCCGCCCAATGTGTAGATACGTTCTTTTCGCTCATAACCGTCGATTATAGTGAAACACTGACATCAGTTCAACTGCTGGTTGCCAAAACAAAGAGCGAGAGCGTATACTCTTGAGTATGAAACGATTGATGGCTTTGCTAGTGGTACTGCTTCTTTGCTCAAGTTTCCTCTTTGCGGAAGAGGAAGCGAAGTTTGAACCAGGAACGGTGATAGAGAAAGGGATAGCTTCTTGGTACACCAGTGACAAGAGCGAGAGCCTTACAGCCAATGGGGAAACATTCGACCCTACCAGCCTTTCGGCCGCCCATAAAAGCTTGAAGTTCGGCACCATCGTCAGGGTGACCAACAAAAAGAATGGGCGGAGTGTCGATGTCAGGATCAATGACAGGGGACCATATGTTGATGGAAGGATCATCGACCTGACCCCAGCAGCCGCAGAACAGATCGATATGCTCGAAGCAGGTGTTGCCAATGTTGAACTGACGCTGATCTTTGAGCCTGAGATTCCAGAGTCAAAATACAAGCGGGCTGGTGATACCGGGTGGTACCAGATCCAGGTTGGCGCTTACTCTTCCCTGCTTACCGCCTATACACAGTATGACAGACTGCTCAACGCAGGGCTGAAGCCTTATGCGGAGCAACTCCCCGAGAGCAAGGCAGTACGACTTACTGTCCGGTGGATTCCTGCCTATCAGCTGCAAAGGACAATGCAGGCACTCTCAGCATTGGGATTCTCCGAGAGCAATGTGTTGAAGAAGAGTGAGGACAATCCGTACCGATAACACAAGCATACAGGACGCCGTGTGTTGTCTTTGGGCGACCTTGCAAAGGCGGTCGGTATGTCCAGCCCCTCATTTGTGGCAATAACCAGGAGTTCTCCACTACCCGATTATGGCAATCCTGGCAGTTCCCAGTGTAGTGCATAATCCACCTGGTTTACGGCTACGTGAGATTGATAGGAAGTTTGCTATGCCTGCCCGATGATTACCTGTTTGCGCCACAACATTTCTTGAATTTCTTGCCACTGCCACAGGGACATGGATCATTACGTCCGACACGAGGAGGAGCTATAAAAGGAACATCTTTCTCAACCTCTTCTTCAGATAAAATCATTTGTAGATAATTCATGAACATCAACCGAAGACCGGCATGACGTTTTTTATAAATGCGAGCATAGTGTGGTGTGGCTTTCATGAAGGAAGCGATAAGCTTCCGGTCAAGGGTATCCCCGGCTTCAAGCGGAAGGAAGCGGTCTTTCTGATAGTCCAATACGCAATTCATAAGTGGCATCTGCTGAATGTTTTCCTCTGCTTTATAGAAGGATAGAATAACTTCCTTGCAAGAACATTCAGGATTCAAGCAGTACTGATCGATTACAGCGAATAAAGCGCCTTCATGCTCAAACATAAAGGGATCTGCATTGGGAAAGACTGTATCATAAAAGATGTTGCCCTCTTCAATGGTAATTTGTGAGAAGTCATACGAAAGTTGAGCATAGTCCTCAATGTTATCAGTTATGATACTTTTCTGTTCATGATACCAAGAAAGCAAGAACTCCCATTGTTCATCGGTCAGGATTTCTGCCACCTTCTGGGAGATTTCTCTCTCCGCTCCTAGATTATCTACAAACCTTTTTCTTGTGACATCCAAGGCTACAGTTGCATCATCGAGCGTAAACTCAATGGTGCCACAGTCACATACGGGATTAGGACATATCCCAATCTTTTCTATCTGATACTCTTTGTCATTGAGAGTAAGTGTAACTATTTCCATACTGCTCCTACCTAGTAACGGAGATGGGCAATCAACTCCCCTACCATGGTCTTCCCTGGTTGCATGGGGTTGCTCCCTACTATAAGGTATGCCATTTGGTAACCTATGTCCATGTAGGAAAGGAGTGAGTAGGTAACAGATACCCCAGCGCTGGAGAGAAACGTCTGGGAAGAGACAGAAGTGTTTACCAGCTGTCCAAAGCCATAACCAATATCAAAGAAGAGGACAAGACGGGGATAGAAGCCTTTGGTAAAGGGTTCTGGTCCGTTGAAGCAGAGGGAGAGCCGGTTTGCCAATGCTCCGTCCAAAGGGTACTGGCAAGAGCCGTATCCTCTGACAAGGCTTCCAAGAGAGGTCTCCTGTAAAACAGAAAAGGGAATATGACTGCCCAATGTATAGGTAAGCTGGAGACTGTTACGGAGGATGATGGAATAAAGGTTGTGCTTCTTGTCATCAAGTTCTTCATACAACAGGAGAGAACCTATTCCTTCGGCAGAGAGAGAAGCATAGGATGCATTGGTATTCAGAAGCTTGGGTCCTAAGAAGAGGGTACCTTCAAAGGCCAAGCCATCAAGAAGTTCTTCTTGCCGGTTGTAATAATAGTTGAGCACCAAGCTCGTTCCGATTCCTGAGAGTGCTCCGTAGAGGGTGTTTCCTCCATAGGAGGAGAACCAAGGGTTAATGCCCAGGACTGTTCCGCTGTCCAATACATCGCCTTCTATCATGGAGTCCAATGCTTGTTCATAGGAGCCTCGGTACCCCAAAAAGATGTTTTGCTTGGAACCAAGGCTTTGTTTGACTCCTATGGTCCAGTCGAATTGCAGGAGGTCAAACAAGAGAGGGGAACTAGAGAGAAGTGAGCCATTCACAGGGTGTTGCCAGAGGACTCTTTCATGAAAGCCTGCTTTGGCTAAGAGGACAAGGTCTGTTTCCCAACCAGAGAAGATTGGGTCCAAGTCTCCGGTAACGCCAGAGCGGATACCGGTTGGGACCAAGGAAGAGCCTATTCTTGGGTGTCCTTCCCAACTATCATAGGTAAAACTCCAAGAAGCAAAGGCACTATGGGAAGACAACACAAGTATGAACAAGCACAATATGATTCTATACTTCCTACTCATTGTCTCCTTCTCCCAAGTACGGTAATGGTAGCATGGGCACAATTTATTTCCAAGGAAAAGCATGGCTTTCAGCACAATAAATAAGACTAACCGATATCAACGAAAAGATTCTTTACATTCTTGCAAAAATCCTTTAGATTACATACAGCTTTAGGGCCTATAGCTCAGTTGGTTAGAGCATCGGACTCATAATCCGTGGGTCGTAGGTTCAAGTCCTACTGGGCCCAAAGACAAAACCTCCTTGCAATGCAGGGAGGTTTCGTTGTCTTAGGGGCTGCTTTGCCGCTGAACCAGCCTAAGCTAATCAGCGATTTCTTTTGGTTAACAAAAAAACCAGAAGACAAAGTTTCAGGTTCAACAAGAAGTACGTTTCTTTCGGTAAGCACCACCTTTCGGCACCACTTCCTACAACCAAGGTGCGGTACGTACAAACCCTTCACAGCTCAGCAGGCACTGTATCTTGGCCCAATCCCTGCATCATCGCAATCACTACTGGTCCTGCCAGCAATGAGTAGGACTCCTGCCCTACAACGATAGTATGGGCATGCAGAAAAGACATGTCAACCATAAATCTGTAGATGTCTTTTCCTGGATTCTTTTCGCCTCACACGGAGTATGAGCAAGATAGGTAACGTGCTCAATGTAGTTCATGGATCATCAATTATTGAATAAAACCATAACGGCTACTCAGATACTCCTTATCCCAGACTTTGAAATAGGAAAGCTCTAGTAGCGTCATTTCATCTTCAAATGAAAGGTATCAATACCCCAGGGCAAGCCATGGACTCAGGAGGCGTTGCCTCCTTTCCCGCCCCAAGGGACGGGGTATCTCACCTTGTTTTCCCGGCACTCGCTCCAGAGAGGAACCATCATGCTGATTCCTTTCCTCTCGCTCCGTTGGGGAATGAGCTGGTCTCGAACAATGACTATCAGACAAGTATGGAAAGTTATGCATCTTGTGCAAAACTCTTAGCCTCCGCCTCTCGGGCGGCCAGCTTTTCGGCCTTGACTTTCTGGGAAGTGTTCCATAGTTCATTTGCAACTGGAGCCCATTCCTTTGCATATTCGGTGCACTTTCCGCACAGATGGTCGACATCTTCAGGCGATTCGAGATCAGTTGATTTTGCGCCGGATTCCTTGACCATCTTCGCCAGAAATCCAGGATTCTCAAGCATCGGACATGGCCGAAGGTGATTTTCATTGAACGCTTGGTTTTTATAATATGCCTTGAACAACGGTTGCTGCAACGACTCGAGCAGAGAAACTTCCTTGATATTGGCGGTCGAATAATGGATGAACACGCATGGTTCTACATCGCCGTTCGCATTGATGTGCAAATAGTTTTTCCCACCTGCGATACAACCATGGACAAATTCTCCGTCATTTTGGAAATCTAGCGGAAATATTTGTTTTGGATTGTCCATTTCGCGTATCTCGCGGATTCTCTTATACATATAAGCACGTTGATTCGGTGTCAAGAGCAGGTCAGGAGACGCATTATTGCCAACAGGCATATAGTGGAAGTACCAAGAGAACTTGCAACCTTTTTCGATTAGGAGATCAAGGAAATCATCAGAAACAACACTCTTATAATTCTTGCTAGTATAGCAGATTGACGTACCATAGAGCAGCTTTTTGGCTTTCAGCATGTCCATTGCCTTCAGAACCATGTCGAAATTGCCTTCGCCTCGCCTTGAGTCATTCTCCTCGGAAAATCCTTCGAGACTGATATTGAGAAAGATATTCCCCACTTCCTTCATATCGTCGCAAAATTTCTCATCCACCAATGTGCCATTGGTAAAAATGCCGAAGGTACAGTCCTTATGGTCTCTGGCAAGTCTGACAATGTCAGCTTTACGTACCAAAGGTTCACCGCCAGTCATCATGTAAAAATAGGTACCTAGCTCCTTACCCTGATTCACAATGTCATCCATCTGCTGGTAGGTTAGGCTTTTTGTATGACCATACTCCGCAGCCCAGCATCCGGTGCAGTGCATGTTGCAGGCGCTGGTCGGGTCAAACAGGATGATCCACGGGAAATTTGACTGATACTTGTCCCGGAGTGTCCTAGTCTTTTCCAATCCGCTGTATCCTGCCTCATAACCGAGATTCAAAATCAAGGATTTCATGACCTTCGGATCGATATCCGTGAACAGCGAGGTACCATATCGAACCCACTTGGAAGAAGGATCCTCCACGAAACGCCGAAAATTAGAGAATGCATTCCCTGTTTTCGTATACACTGCATCGTGCTTGGTAGATGGCATATATTTCTCAATCATCTCCACCATGTCCAGAAGTCCATTGACGGGATCTTTTTGAACACGCTTGATTGCATAATCGATTCCGGTCGAAAGTGCCATGCGACCTGCAGTATGTTTAATGGTAGCCATTTCATTCTCCTTGTACGACCTACTATATAGCAGGGTAGATATGGTTTCTTGAATTAGAATTTTCTATTTCAGTCCCATCTAATAATTTGAGCTAAATAGACAAGAAACTCAATATACAATATCAAAGAACTATCCAATATTTCAACAAAAGGTAATGGATTCCCATATCATTGCCAGAATTTTTTCATATCGGCCTATTGATCGGTCAAAGACAGCAAATCGTTGTGAAAAGAGGGAAAGCAAAAATAATCCTCCCAAAGCCTTCGGTCATCCATCAAATCAGGCTCTCTCAATCTATGCAGTACTTTTATATTCGGGTATTTTGGCCTATAGTTCCGTTGGTAACCAGAATGCCTCATGAGCCATTTCCTACGTGCTTTTAGCTTTTCTGTTCCTACAATAGAAACAATATACATATAGTATTCCTACTATAGGAACATTCTTGTTACTTTGTTCTTGACTTAGGAACATATACCACCTATGGTATATATACTATGACTGTAAAAAGAATTGCTGAACTTGAAACAAGCATGAAACGTCTTCTTGCATCCTTGCCTAACCGGTTCCGACCGTTTGTCAGGCAGAGGGATACACTTCCACGTACCTTCATGCTTACCGGACCAAGAGGAGTTGGAAAAACAACCTACCTCCTTCACCATGCTCAGAAACTTATGGATACTAAGCAGCATACCATTCTCTACCTTTCCGCTGACAATCCCACACTAGGCGCTGAGAGTCTCTATGAAATAGTCGCATCCATCTTTCTTGCAGGCTATTCAGGTGTAATAGTTGACAAAGTCCATTTTTCCAAGGACTGGAGCATACACTTGAAAGCCCTCTACGATGACTTCCCCAACCACACGCTCTGGATTAGTGATTCATCGTCTCTTTGCCTGAGAGAAGGGAAAGGCGATCTCTCTCGCCGTTTCGTGCATATTGAGATGCCACTCCTATCGTTCCGCGAATTTTTGTACCTTGAAACAGGCAATGAGTATCCAGTATACAATCCCTTTCATCCCAGTGGGGATCTTCCAGTACAACCTTCTCCCAGTATCCTTTCTGCCTTTAGAACGTATAGGGGTACTGGAACACGTCCGTTCTACAGTGAAGGAGACTTCAACAACCGAATGCTCTCAATTCTCGATAAAACGCTCTACAGTGACATCCCATTCTTTCTACCATCTATAACTGATGGCAACCTAAGGCTGATGAAAGCAGTTTCAGGCACGTTGGCTAACACATCCATTCCTCGCCTACAGGTCCGTTCTCTCTGCAGTGATTGGGGGATTGGGGCTGAAAAACTCTATCAATTATTACAGGTAATGGAATCAGTAGACCTCTTACGTATCATCCGTAAAGAACATACCACTAAAGCAAAAACTGCAGGAGAGAAACTCTTCTTTTCCGACCCTGCCTTCTATACGGTACTCGGTGGCGATGTAGGAAACGCGAGGGAAGCATTAGTTACTATGCTCTGCTCGTATGGCGGATACTTGGTTGAAGCAACCAAAGATGAGACCACAGGAGATTTTGTTATCTCTAAAACGGATGACATGGTACCAAGTCGGATAAAACTCGAAATTGGAGGCCCTTCAAAACGTCCAAAAAAAGCTGACTTTGTTATCAGGGATGATACCGATTACCCCGGTGGGAACAGCATCCCCTTATGGCTATTGGGCATGATGTATTAAAAAACAGGCCCCGGGCCCGTAGGCAACCGGAGCTCGATCACTTGTAAGCATGGTACTGTGAGGTAAGCAGAAAATCAATGATTTCCTCAAACTTCCCAATAAGACCAAACCTAGTGAACTCCTAGAGAAACTGATGCACTACGGAAGAAACGTGATGAAGATACTCTATACTACGCCCCAACCCCAGTAGCCCAGAAATCTAGCAGTATGTACACTTTACCAATAATTACGTAATAATTATAATATAATTATGAAAGAGATAGTCTTTGAATGAAACCCTGAGAAAGAGGTACTGAATCAAAAGAACCATGGGGTATCCTTCAAAGAAGCTGAAACTGGTTTTTATGATCCTAATGCGCTCAACACTCTGCAGAAGAGGACCGGTTTGTGATTCTTGGCCATAGCTTTCGGTTGCGTTTACTAATAGTATGCCACTGTTATCGTCAAAAAGATGAAGTTATTCGCATTATTTCCGCTCGAAAAGCGAGCAAGAAGGAAACAGAACAATATAGGAGGCAATGATGAAAAACGAATATGATTTCTCAAATGGTGCTAAAAATCCCTATATTTCAAAATTACCCAAGCAACAGGTAACCATTAGGCTGGACTCTGCAACAGTTGCCTATTTCAAGGATATGGCAGAGAAGAAGGGCATTCCATACCAGAGTATCATCAATTTATACCTGACTGATTGTATGTTGAAAAAGAAAGAACTGAATGTCTCTTTTGAGTAAGACTCAGACTATTCACTTCTTTTCTAGATGATTGCCAATTCCTGCAAAGCTCCTCGGCTCTTCCCTGCTTGAGTTTTAACTACTTGAGTTTATGTTCTTGGTTACTACGACAGGCATACACTGGTTCCTTGACTACCGCCATGTCATCAGGGCTTCATTCAAGCTCTCTTCTACCCGTTCCCTTGGATTAGTGAATGATCCCAGTCCATGGCCGGGAAGCATTACATCAAAATCTATGGTAGACAGCTTCAAGAGAGATTTGATATACACTTGCTTGTTGAAGTCAATTGAGCCATTCCAACCAAAGTGACCATACCCCAAGGTTCCGATTACATCACCAGAGAACAGGACTTTCTTTCCCTTCCATGAGATCAGGAACCCTGTGCATCCAAGGGTATGACCAGGTAGATGAATCGATTGGACTGTAAGGGCACCAACAGTAAACTGCTCATCATCCTTAAGTACTTGATCGACAGATACTGGAGTGAATACACGGTGGTACAGGTATCCACAACATCGTTCATCACCCTTCTCCATCGCATCCGCAGTATAGGTATGAGCTACAAGCGTTATTCCTGCCTCTTGCAGAAGATGAGCACCTTGAGCATGATCATAATGAGGATGGGTGATCAGGGCAGTTGAAATCTTTCTCGTATCTAGCCCCCATTGCTGCATATGCTCCTGAATCGTTGGCCAAGAATCACCATTGCCTGTATCAATAAGGATAATCTCTGACCCAATATCGAGAGCATACACATTGCAATCATCAAAAGGACCCTTCACTTGACTTCCTGTCAAGCCAATAAGACTCCCTCCAACTACATATAAATCTGGAAGCAACTGCATAAGTATCCCTCCATGAGATCATTGCATCTAGGACCAAAGAGCAGCCTCAATTTCAATGCACAGCCAATGATAGATAGGCAGATGCAGTTCCTGGACCTTGAACGTTTCACGTTCAGGAACCTGAATACATACATCACAATGCTCTGTTAGTGCACCACCACTTTCTCCTGTCAACCCAAGCACAGACAATCCCTTTGCTCGAGCAACCAATGCTGCATTCAATACATTTTGTGCATTGCCTGAAGTCGATATGCCGATAAAAAGGTCACCAGGATTGCCATATCCATATACCTGCTGAGCATACACAAGGGAAGGGTCAACATCGTTCATGAAAGCCGTTGAAAGTGCGTGGTGACTCGATAGGCAGATTGCCTGTACCGCTCCCTCCAAGTTGGAAGCTATTCGACTCCCTGCATCTCCCCCAATCTCGCTCAACTGCCTAGCTATAGCATCCTCTATCGGGCGTTTGCGAACGAAGGACTTCATAAGCTCCCCTACAATATGGTCTGCATCGGCACTGCTTCCACCATTGCCCGCAACGAGGAACAGTTTCCCTTCTTGAGCTTTCTTTACCATCAGATCCCGAGCCGCCTCCAAAGTATTGGCTATGCTCTTCAATTGTGGGTACCGTTCTAGTACATGATCCAGCGTATATGTCATCGCTCTCTCCTTACACTATGGTCTCTTGCAATCCCCAGGGCCGCCATATCTCCAAGCTGTTCTCCAAGCAAGGAAGGTACTATCTCACACCTTGCGTATGGGACACTGAGAGTCTCCTCACGAAGCACCTGATCCATTATTGGACGGAACAACGCTTCATCCCTGCTGTAGATACTTCCAATGATGATGCGCTGGGGATTGAGCAAGTCAATCAACAAGGCCAGCCCCGATCCCAGCATCTTTCCACTCTGTTCAATCACGCGCATTGCAGCAGCATCGCCTTCCTTAGCCAACTGACACACCTTCTGGGCACTCAATTTTTTTCCTGCCGCAATTTCATACAGACCGGATATCCCCGCTCCACTTACAAAGCTCTCCCATGACCCGTGCTTATAGTAGCAATAGGGACCCGTATCAGCCATTCTCCAATGACCAACTTCTCCCGCAAGGCCATCAGCCCCTCGGTAGAGTGCACCATCTAAGATCAACCCAGCACCCAATCCCGTACCGAAGGTTAAAAAAATGATTGAATCATATCCCTTTCCATTACCCCAATACCACTCAGCCAAGGCACAGGCATTTGCATCATTCTCCAGATACGTTGGAATACCAAAGTGCTCTGATACAATGTCAACAATTGGAATACCATCCCAACCGGGAAGATTGGGAGGTGATTGGATGATTCCACGTTTACTGTCGAGTGGACCTCCACAAGAAATCCCAATGGCCTGGATAGCATCGAGAGTATGTGATGGGTACAAGAGTAGTTCAACCTCCGCAAAGATGCTTTCTATCACAGCATCAACTCCAGACGGAGTTAGAAACTTCCGCTTGTTGATTAAACCACCATCGCTATTCCCAAGGCTGATCGCTGTTTTTGTCCCACCAATATCAATACCGATATATTTTTGTGATTCCATAGAAAACTACCCTACTAGCCTTTCACTGAACCAGACAGGAGTCCTTGGATGAAATACTTCCCGAGGAAAATATAGACAAGCAGTGTAGGAATTGCGGCGATCAAGGCACCTGCCATCTGTACATTCCATTCTATGACTTGGGTTCCAGCCAAATTTTGCAGTGCAACAGTAATTGGCTGGATAGATGGTCTTTGCGTCAAGACGACTGCAAAAAGGAAATCGTTCCAAACACTGGTAAATTGCCAAATAAGTACTACCACCATGGTAGGCAAAGAAATGGGAACAACTACTTTTCTAAACACCCCGACTAAACGAAGCCCGTCAATCATACCGGCTTCAAGCAATTCATCTGGTAGTTTCGCATAGTAATTGCGAAACATGAGTGAGGAAATCGGCAAACCATAGATGACGTGTGTCACCATAAGTCCAGACAGATGACCGTACAACCCTATGGTATTCATCGTACGAACGAGAGGGATCAAGATGCTTTGGTACGGAATAAACATGCCAAAGATGACCAAAGCAAAAATGGTATTGGAATATTTAAACTTGACCTTTGCAAAAATGAACCCAATAATTGCTCCGAACATTACTGAAAAGAGGCTCACAGGAATTACAAGCATGAAACTATTCTGAATATTCTGTCCAAGTTTGACGAATGCTTCAGCATACCCCTCAAATGAGAGATTCTGGGCGGGAATCCACATCTCGCTGATTCGGACATCAGCGAACGGTTTCAGACTATTGTTAATAATTACGTAGAGGGGGAAAACAAAAAGAAGAACTGCAATATAAGCCAATGTGTACTTAAGTATTTTACTCGATTTTTTGGTAATCATTCTGAATCCCCCCTCAGCGTTGAAATGAGATACGGCACGATTACCACAGCAACCAAAATCAGCATGATGATGGAAATTGCTGCACCTTCAGCATAGTGATTCCCTCGGAATGTTGTCTCGAACATAAACAGACCAGGGAAGTCTGTTACAAATGCAGGGCCCTTGCCGGTCATTACATACGCCAAATCAAAGATCTTCAGGGAGATATGGCCGAGCACAATCATAGCAGAAAACGTAATCGGCTTGATGAGGGGGAGGATGATATACCAAGTTATTGCCAACTCACCGGCTCCATCAATCTGTGCAGATTCAATAAGTTGGTCAGGGATACCCCTCAGTCCTGCTAGGAACATCGCCATCGTGTACCCGAGGTATTGCCATGAGGCGGCAATGATCAAGGCAATAAGTGCAACATTGAATCCACCAATGCTGTAGGTTGAAGTAAACCACCCAAATGTTGCTTCAAATCCCATCATACGGAAAAGAGAATTGATGCCAACTTCAGGACTGAAAATCCAACGCCAGAGGACACCAGTAACAACAAAAGACAGTGACAAGGGGAATAAATAAATCGTCCGCAAGAACGACTCCCCCCGCAATTTGGAATAGAGTAGATAGCTAAGAAAGAAACCACCTACAATACAAATAACAAGAAAGAACAGCGTGAAAAAAATCGTATTACGGATATCGGTTTGAAACCGTTGAGAGCTAAACAACCTCTGATAATTCTCAAACCCAACCGAAGTCATGTTTGGAAGAATGCTGTTCCAATCAGTGAAGGATATCCTAAGTGACCATGCAATAAAGCCATAGACAAAGATGAACAACACGAGAAGCATGGGCAAAAGGATCAACACTGCAATTCTGCGATCTTTCTTTGCACAGTACATAAAACCTCTATCCTATACATACACATAATTGTGGCCATTGCGCTACAATCATTCAATCGTATCAGATTCACCGTCTTGGAGAATCTCATACCCATTCAGACTAGATACAGTACCTTGCTGTACTTAAGCGTACAGCAAGGTACTCCAATACTCAAGATAACCTTACTTAGGTGCGTACCTGTCAGCAGCAGCCTGGAACTCAGTAATTGCCTTATCAACGTTCAAGTCAGTTACAAAAACACTCATGATATCGTTGATTCGGGTAAGCCAAGGCTCAGAGATAGCAGCACCGTGAGCAACACTAGGCACAATGGCATTAGATGCAAAATCGTCCATGGCAGCATTCAAATAGCGGTCATACTTTGAACGATCACCATCGATGCGAGAAGGAATGGATCCCTTGATAGGATTGAAGGCATCCTGGCCCTCTTTTGATGCACAAAGAGTCAACCACTTGATGACATTATCTCTGTTGGGAGCATTCTTCGGTAGACCAAAGGAATCACTAAGCATGATGAAGTTGCCTGAAGTACCTGGAGTGGGAACCCAATCCCAATCCTCACCCTGCTTGAATCCCTGGGAGTAATAATACCCAGCAGCCCAGTCGCCCATGACGTTCATGGCAGCTTTTCCTTCAGCTACATAGCCGGCAGCATCCATGTTCGCAAGCGCAGCGTGGTCGCGGTTGATATATCCCATCATCTTGGCAAAATCATTCAAAGCACTACGTACTTGGGCATCATTCCACATTACATTGCCTTCCCAAAGCGCATTGTACTTGTCAGGGCCAGTATGTGCGAGAATAACGCTTTCAAGCAGGTGTGTAGCAGCCCAGATTTCATTATCACCAAGAGCAAGAGCAGGTATACCATTTGCCTTGAATACTTCTGCAACACGGAAGAAGTCAGCCATGGTCTTTGGCGGTTGCAGGTTGAACCGTGCAAACAGCTTTGGACTGTACCACATTACATTAGAGCGGTGAATGTTTACAGGGATACTATAGACCTCACCTTCGTATGAGATGATGTCAATTACATCCTCGGGGAACTTATCCATGTACCCTGCATCTTCCAAGACAAAGGTAACGGGTTCCATGAATCCCGAGACTACCCAGGTATCAATCAATTCGTGTCCGGCATGTACCTGGAACGAATCGGGAGGATTCCCACCCTGCATGCGGGTAGCAAGCACAGCCTTTGCATTGGTTCCTGCACCTCCAGCAACCGTTGCATTGATGATCTCGATGCCCGGATATTGGCGATGGAACTCATTGTACATCGCCTCCAAACCATCAGCCTCACCACCAGCAGTCCACCAACTAAAGATCTCCAGGGTATTGCTTTCAGCCTTGGCATCAGATGTACCCTGAGCGAAGATCATCGTGGTTGCCATCAAGGCGACCAACAGACCAACCATGATTCTTTTTTTCATAGTTTTCTCCTTTTTTCTATGATTAAGACTTCAACGAAGTCATTGCAAACGCAACAATATCTGATCCATTCTCTGCAAGCTGAGCGTTGCAGCGCGAATTGTATGATAATTGACTTTCCAGGAATGACTCATGTGAGTCCAAATCGGTGTTCCATCTCGTTTCAAGAGTGCGAGCCATTCACCCAAATCGTGCCGTATCATCCGGTCAAATACAAACGCATGTACATTGCCATACGCCTCCAGGAATTTCTCATCACCGAAGGTAAGATAGGCGTCAAGCATTCCAATCAAAAACTCCGCTTGCTGCCAGAATTCCTTACAATCATCATACACCACTGATCCATCCAGAGACCCTTCAACATACACGCCACCATATTCACGATCAACACCATAGGAAACTGCATGATCCAGTATTTTGACAAACATCGATTCATAGGGTTGTATAGACTTCCCAAGCACTCGAAGTGCATCACTCAGCAACCAGAAGAACTCTACATTATGCCCATATGAGGTATTATCAAGGGCATTCGGTTTTGCCCCTGAATCATCTGCGAACCGATCCCATCCCCAGATGATATCAAATTTGATCTGTGGAGCTACCGACCAATCGCAGTTGAATTGTGGAATCCCCGTCTTGTAAACCGGATGCAGGATCTTTGTATTGATCAAGTCAATGATTTCTTCCAGTTTTCTTCGGTGAATTGCCTTTCCGCTTGCGTTGTACAATGCGGTGTAGGCTTCCATGAGATGCATGTGTACATCAAGTGTTTTACGGTCTCCCCCACCACTACCTCCTGGAGATAGGGTCCAATCTCGCTCAAACATCTCCCAATACCCACCATAGGAAGTCTCTGCGGCATAGATTTGGAGAAGATCAAAACACTTCTCTGCATACTCCAAAGCAAGTGGATCGCCGAAGGTTTTTGCATAGGTGCTCAACGCATACATTGCAAAGGAATGTCCATAGACAATTTTCTTATCAATGACAACCTCATTCTTCCGGTTGAATAACCAGAAGAATCCTTCATGTACAGGATCCCAATAGTGTTCTATTGCAAAGTATACACCCTTCTTTGCCAATTTGGCACAACGCCCATCAAGATCATGATGTAACGAACCACACTTTGACAGCAGCATAATCTAAGCCATAACCCCAAAACCACACGCCAGCCACCCCAGGGTGGTTTTTTTCGTATTTGGTGTTATGACTTAAAACATATTTTCGTATTGTTATGTATTTATAT
>Ga0334898_1001928_pt1 | contig 20726 bp, 18 predicted proteins | sample GraSluR3_MG_10_FD_207228 | JGI IMG/M metagenome (GOLD analysis project Ga0334898, IMG submission 207228) | Sludge microbial communities from methane-producing bioreactor in Wageningen University, Netherlands - Granular Sludge_3_08-R3 | ecosystem: Engineered > Bioreactor > Anaerobic >... | reverse complement strand
AGCGATGGAGTGCGTGAATATACTGTCACGGCGGCTGAAGGGGAGCTTGAGTTTTTTTCCGGGATTTCCGTCCCCACCATGGGGTATGACGGCGATTATCTCGGCCCCACCCTGCATCTCCGACAAGGAGAGAGGGTTTCAATCCGGGTGAGAAACCGCCTGCGGGAAGCTACCACGGTCCACTGGCACGGTGTGTACCTCCCCGCCGAAGCAGACGGCGGACCCCGACAGCCGATTGGCCCAGGGGAAACCTGGATTGCGGAGTTCACTGTAAAACAGCCAGCAGCCAGCCTCTGGTACCATCCCCACCGCATGGGAACGACCGCCGAACAGGTCTACCGGGGATTGGCGGGGGTAATGATCATAAGTGATCCATCGGGCTCTGCAGATCTGCCCGCTGAGTACGGGGTCGATGATATCCCCCTGGTACTGCAGGAGAGGCGTTTCGGCAGGGACGGCAGCTTCCGCTACGAACCGCGCATGCCGGATATAATCCACGGGTACGGCGGCAATGTGCTGCTGACAAACGGCGGGATTGAACCGGTTTTTCAGGCGGAAACCCGCCTGCTCCGCCTGAGGCTGTTGAACGGCAGCAACTCCAGCATACTGCGATTGAATCTTCCTGAAGGACCCGAGTTCATCCAGATAGCTTCCGACGGCGGACTTCTTTCCGAACCGGTACGCATGAAAAATCTGGTTCTTTCTCCCGGAGAGCGGGCGGAAGTAATCCTGGATCTCCGGGAGCAGCAGGGGCGGGATGTATCCCTTCAGGCGGAATCCTCCCTGGGAGCTGTCTATACCGCCCTGCTCATACGTTCCGGAGAAAAGCTGCGGGACAACGGAAAACTGCCTTCCCGGCTGGCCTCCCTGCCTGCCCCGGATATTCCCCGGGCTGCGGGAAGGCGTACCTTCGTAATGTCGACCATGGGATCCGGAGGGAGCCTCACGATCAACGGCAGAAGAATGGACCTAAACCGGGTGGATGAGAGGGTTCCCGCCGGCGCTGCCGAAGTGTGGGAGCTGAGTGTCGCCGGAATGATGATGAACACTCCCCACAATTTTCACGTACATGGACTTCAGTTCAGGATAATTGATATAAACGGGACTCCTCCGCCCCCCGGATTGTCGGGATTCAAGGATACAGTGCTGCTCTGGCCGGGGGACCGGGTTCGTCTGCTTATGGAGTTCGGCGAATATCCGGGGATCTACATGTACCATTGTCATCTCCTGGAACATGAGGATGCGGGAATGATGGGCCAGTACGAGGTGCTGGATTAAATCTCCTTGTAGCGCTCGTACACAAGGCGAATTTCCGGCAGAGCTCTGTGGAAGGCGGAGTATACATCGGGATCGAAATGGCTGCCTAAACCTTCCTCAATGATTTCCAGGGACCGTTCGATGGAGAAGGCCTCTTTATACGGCCGTTTTGAGGTGAGGGCATCAAAAACGTCCGCCAGGGCGACAATACGACCGGAGACGGGTATCTTTTTCCCGGAGAGGCCTTTTGGGTAGCCTGTGCCGTCGAAGCGTTCATGATGGCTGGCTATGATGTTTTCCGCGGTATTCAGGAGTTCCAGGTCGATGATCCGGTTGATTCCGGAATTCATGCTGTGAATAACCGAAAGGCCGATATTTACATGGTCCTCGATAAGCGCCCTCTCTCCGCCGTCGAGGGGGCCGTTTTTCTGCAGGACCCTGTCGGGGATTCCGATCTTGCCGATGTCGTGGAGGGGGGCAAACCAGAGGATTTCCCGCAGCATCATGGGGCTTATGGATGGATCCACCTTTGCAAGCTCCCGGGCCAGAATGTATGAGTAGCGGGACATCCTGATTATGTGCAGGGATGTCTCGTTGTCCTTGCGCTCCATAAGGGAGACAAAGGCCCTGGTGGTCTCCGCGACAATCTCCTGAATTATATAGTGATAAAAAAGGTTGTGTTTCTGCAGGGTCAGTACCCGCTCTATGGTACGGGCGTGTTCCGGGGTATAAATGTTCTTTTCCCTGGATGATGTAAAAAGGAAGCCCAGAACATTTCCATGCATCTCGATAGGAACTGTGATACTGGCCTGGATTCCTTCCTCCAGGATAAGTTTTGTAGATTCAGACTGGTGGACCTCGCTATAGTGCCGGGGAAGATCGTTTATTATCCGCGTTTGTCTGCTGCTCAGTATTGTTCCGAGGCTCGTATCCGCAAGCTCTTCTATGAATCCCGGTTCAAGGCGGGTTACGGGGAGAACGCTGGAGGCGGATTCTGCGATGACATGCCCCGCGGTATCCACAAAAGCGACGGCCAGCCGGTCGCAGGGAACGTTGTGGGAGAGTATTTCCCGCATCCGCGGAATAAAGGCCTCCAGAGTGCCGTAGACCCGGTGTTCGGCAAGTTCCCTGTTTGACCGGTGGGCCGCGGCTATCCCTTTTACCTGGCTAAGTAGTTCCTTTTCCTCCTGCCAGCGGGGGCTGAAATCTATGTTCTCCGACTCGAAATTCAGTATTCGCTCCAGGGAATCCAGAAGCTTCGCACCTCGCCCAACATAGCGGGTGTGTTCCAGGTGAAAGCGTATGGCCAGGGTAAGGAGTATTCCCACAAGCACCATCATCGAAAGGCCGAAAACGATGAATACCATTCTGCTCCGATCCCGGCTCTCGTAATAGGATGCGCTGATCTTCCGGGCAATGCTGCCGAGTTCGGTAACCGCCGCCCTAAGATCCTCTTCGCTGGGGGAATCGGCAAGGTTTTGCAGGAAAGCATCGGTTTCGCTGTTGAACAACCACGCCGGCAGAGCCTGGCGCGCCTTTTCTGCGGCCTGGTTCATCGCTTCCAGAGAACCCTGGCTTTGAAGCCTGGTGTGATCATGAACGGTCCGTACGAGGGTATTGATGATTCCCAGCTCATCCCGGAGGGCATCGGCGTTTATTCGTGTCGACCGGTCATACCTCAGAAAAAGACCAAAGGCTATAAACAGTATCAGGGCTGCGGAGCTGATGGCGAAAAGATAGCGGTGTACACACCTGTGGAAGGATCTCATTGGAGTAATTATAGAATTTGGAAGAGCCTGTTTCAAGTAAAGGCGAAAGATTTCTTCACTTCCTTTTACATCTACCCCCGGGAGGTGCTATTATTTATATGGCACTATTTGCCTGAGATTCTGACACAGACAAGGAGAAATACGATGAAAGTGTATGGTTTTTTCTGGATTAAAGCCCTGATTTCTGCCGTTTTCGCGGTCCTGATGCTTTTTCTGCCCACCCTGTCGCCATCATGGTTCGGCATTGAGGTTTCCCGCTACGGGAGTTTTATGGTTCAAATACTGGGGGCCCTGTTTGCGGGAATCGCCTTGATATGTCTCTTTTCAAGCAACAGTGAATCCTCCCTGGCGGTCCGCAACACCATGTTCGCTCTTGCAGTGGCAGACACCCTGGGGCTGATTGTGAGCCTGTCGGCATACCTGAACGGGTTGATGAACTCTCTGGGTATCCTGGTAATCGTGCTGTGGGCCTTTTTTGCCGTCGCTGCGTGGATCTACTGGGTGGTCGGAGGACGCACTGTCTGATACTATGCTTCATCCTGTATGAAGAATTCCACAGATTTACCTGAACTGCTTGCCCCGGCGGGCACCCTGAATGCGGCCCTTGCCGCCTATGCCGCCGGGGCTGATGCTGTCTACTGCGGTGTCGGCCGCTTCAATGCCCGGGAGATGGGCACCAATTTCAGCTATGATGACCTTTCCCGTCTTTCCCAAAAGGCCAAGACCCTGGGAAAGCGTTTTTACCTTACCCTGAACACCCTGGTCAAGGAGACCGAGTGGGAGGACTTCGACGAAACCGTAGAGAAGATCGCCCTGCTGGACCCCGATGCAGTTATCCTTCAGGATATCGGTGTGGCCAGGTTTCTTCGGACCTGGTATCCTCAGCTTGAGCTGCACGCATCGACCCAGATGGGAATTCACAATTCCTCAGGCATACTCGAAGCTGCGCGGATGGGAATATCCCGGGTAATTCTTGAACGGCAGATTACTCTCCGGGAGCTCAAGAAGATTGTCCCGGCCTCACCCCTGGATATAGAGGTTTTTATACACGGGGCCCTCTGCTGTTCCCTCTCCGGAAACTGCCTTTTCTCCTCCTGGATGGGAGGCTGGAGCGGAAACCGGGGCCGCTGCAAGCAGCCCTGCCGCCGCCGCTTTCACGGCACCGAAGAAGGCAGCCCTAAAAGCGGCTTCTTTTTCTCCACCCAGGACCTCTACACCCTGGACATGATTGACGAGCTTCAGCAGGCGGGGGTGAAATCCCTGAAGATCGAAGGGCGGCTCAAGCAGCCGGATTATGTCTTCAAGGTTGTCCAGGCCTACCGGATGGTGCTGGATGCCCCCTCCGGCACCCGCAGCCAGGTTCTTGGAGAGGCCCGCAAGATTCTTTCGTCATCCTACGGCCGCCGCTGGTCCCACGGCTTTGCCACGGAAAAGGATATGGCGGAGCTGGTCCAGTACGATTCCCTGGGGGTCTCCGGGCAGCTGGTGGGTACTCTTGCAAACGCCAAAAAGGGAGGTTTTACCCTGAAGGTTTCCCGCAGGCTGCGCCTGGGAGACCGGCTGCGAATACAGCCCGCCTCCGGCGACGAAGGGCCCGCGTTTACCGTAACCGCCATGCGGGACGGCATGCGCCCGGTTTCCACCGCATCCGAAGGCATGGAGGTCTTTATTCCCTGCGACCGGGAGGTCCCGGCTGCCGGGCGGGTCTACAGGATCGGCTCCAGCGTTAAGGGGGTCAGTTTTGACGGATCAGGCCTTCCGCTCTATCAGCCGGTCAGGCGCTTTGATCTGGATATTCACCTGTCCCGGCGGGGCATCCGGGTCTCTGCGGGCGGGCGGACCTGGGAAAGTTTCGAAGATTTCGATGAGGCCCAGCGGCATCCCCTGGACAGGGAGAAGGTGGAGGAGGAGTTCCGCCGGAGCCGCAACTCAGGCCTCGGGGCGGCCTTCTGCAGAGTCTCTGTCGATGGGAAGCCCTTTGTCCCCGCCGCCAGGCTAAAGCAGCTGCGCCGGGATTTCTGGGAATGGTTTGAAAGCAATCTACCCCCGGAAGCTGCCGTGGACAGACCGTCGAAATTCTCACGGAAATCTCCGGGAATAATGCAGAGTCGTACGGAGCAGGAACTCCTTCCGGTGCTTATACAGCAGAACAAAAAGGACTCCCCAAAGTCCGTCCCCGGTGCTGTAACAGCTCTGCCTTTAAGCGGGGCTCCCTGCTTACCGGAACATGAGTATATACTGCCGGGGTTCTGTGCAGAGGACGAGCTGGATACGCTGAAACGGCGGCTGAGTGCCGCCCTTACAGCAGGCTGCCGCCGTTTCCGGATTACCTCCCTCTATCAGCTGCCCCTGCTTGAAGAACTGACATCGGAAAGCCTGATCCTGACGGCGGCATATCCCCTGCCGGTGGCGAATGTCCTGGCGGCGGAGGAACTTCAGCAGCGGGGCATTCGCAGGATCCAGGCCTGGCTTGAACTTGAAAAACCGGCCATCGAGGCCCTGCGGGATGCCTCTACGCTTGCTGTAGAAGTGTACCGCTACGGCCGCCCGCCTCTTCTGGTTACCCGCGCCCGGATTCCCGTCTCCGGCCCCATCAGCGACAGCCGGGGAGGGCAGTTCCGGGTAAGCGAAGCCGATGAGGCGGGAATCACCTTGCTGTACCCGGCCCAGGCCATGGAGGTTCCGGCGGTCCCTGGAACGGCGGACTGCTTTGACTACCTGAACGCCGTACCCGGAGAATCTTCCACCACAAGCTTCAACTTTGACCGGGAGCTGGTTTAGAAGCCTTTCCGTCGCTGGTATCAGGCAGGGGTATCTCTCCTGCCTTTGTAAGACCGATCTTGGTCAGTATGGGACCGATTATCTCGAAGAAGATACAGGTGGCGGTAATCGAGGTTATTACCATGGCACCCAGCTGAACCCCCTCGCTTCCCAGCTTCGACAGTTCCTGCTTGACCACAAGGGAAAGTCCGATGGCGACCCCGGCTTGAGAAAGAATGCCCATCCCCAGGTATTTTCTGAGATTTTTATCCATTCTTCCAAGTGTCGTGCCGAACCAGGCGCCTCCCATCAGGCCTGCGGAACGTCCAAGAATGTAGACCAGTCCCAGGAGACCCAGGGAGGGCAGGGCTCCTGCATGCAGATTGGCTCCTGCAAGGGTGAAAAAGAAGAGAAAGAGCAGGGGCATAATGGAACGCAGACTTTCGTCGATCTCCCGGGTCGTTTTTGTGGGCTGAGTATTGGTAAAGGCCATCCCGACAATCATGTTGGTGAGAATCTCTGAGAGGTGAAAATACTCGCAGAGGCCGGTGGTAAACAGCACTGTGGCGACGGTCAGAATAAAGCGATCCCTGGATGAACTCAGGGTCCTGGACAGAAGGGTAAGGACCAGCACCATCACAAGACCCACCAGTATGCTGAGTCCTATCTCCCGTAAGGGGGTAAGTACCGCCGCTGAGAGAGTCATTGTACCCAGTCCGGTACGGCTGGATAGTATGGCTCTGGCCACGGCAAAGGCGAATCCGAAAATGATAATTCCCAGTCCGTCATCAAACCCGACGACCGTGTAGAGCGCTTTGGTAAGTGGACCACGGGCGCGGTACTCCTGGATTATGGCCACCGTTCCCGCCGGTGCCGAAGCGGGAGCAATTCCGCCGAATATCAGGGCCAGGACGGGGTCTCCTGTTACAAGAAAGACCGCGAGGCCGACCACTATAAAGGCCCCGAAGGATTCGGTCAGAATGACCAGCATGATCCCCGGTCCCTGACGCTTGAGTTCCCTGATGTGAAGTTCCATTCCGATGGAGAGGGCTACGAAACCCAGGGCAATCTTGGTAATAAACTGCATGGAGTCCTGTACTTCGCTGTTCAGGAGCCCTGCCAGGGAGGGGCCAAGGAACACGCCCACGAACATGAACCCGATAAGGGAGGGGAGTTTTATCCTGTTTGCGAGTTTTCCGGCGTAGAGTGAAAGATATGCTATTATCCCGGCAACGACCAGGATGGGCAGGTGTAGGTTTTCCATATATATCTGCCTAGTATGAGAGACCGCCGCACCAGTAGGAGAGCTCGTTTACGCTGATCAGTACCCCCGAATCGGGCTGGGAGGTGTCCCGGATGGTGTTGATCCGGCGAATCATGTTGTTGCAGGCACTGGTCTTTAATACCGCCTGAATCAGCTTGACTTCAGTGTTCTGCTCATCCGTCCAGAAGGAGGAAAAGAGGGGCAGATGGTGCAGATAGCGCCCGGCGCTGGTGCCTTCAAAAACCGCGATGTGACAGTCCGGCTCGGCGGTAAAGAGCTCGAGAATGTCGATAAAGACCGAATCGTCCTGAATGGCCACGCTCATCTGGGACGCAGGAACCTGCGCGCTTGCCGCCCTGCCGAGCTCAACCGAACCCACCAGTATGGAAAATGCATCGTCCGGCCAGCGTGCCTGGCGCAGCTGGTGCGCTGCTTCCGTGGTATTCAACAGACGGGTAATGCCGGACAGGATCTGGATGTGCTCGTTCCGGGCTTCTTCGGGGCCGATTATGAAAAAGCAGAGGTTCACCGGTGTGTTGTCCGGGGCATCAAAGGACGTCCCTTTTCCTTTAAGAATCAGGAGTCCCATCACAAAGCTTTCAAGACCCTTGAAGCTGCAGTGGGGAACCGCTATTCCGGATCCGAAGGCCGTGCTCCCCTGTTCCTCCCGCTTTTTCAGCTTCCGGTAAATATCCTCTTCATGTATGGCGGAGAGTTCCGCGGTGTTGCTGCTCAGGGTGGCGATCTTTCTGAGTAACTGGTCTTTATCCGCCGGCGGATCGATAATCGACACGCATTCCGGTTTCAGGTATCTGCTTAGGGTCATATCGGGTATCTCCTTGCTGTTTATTCAGTACGGTGCTGCTGCTCCAGAGAGATGAGCACGCCCACAACGTGTTCGCCGCTTTCTGCTTCCAGCACTCTGCGTACGTTTTTTTCTTCCTTGAACAGAACTGCCATCTTGGCCATCAGCCTCAGGTGAATGATCTCGCTGTCGGTAAAAGGGAGCATGAACAGATAGGTTGGACTCCCGTCCAGGGACCCGAATTCCGTTCCGTCCCGGCAGATGCCGACAATGACCTGGGGTTCCGCCGCCTCGTTTTCCCTGGGATTTCTGGCATGGGGAAAGGCAATGGGACCTATGGCGGTGGTCATCATCTCTTCCCTGGCAAGAAGGATGTTCAGGTAGGCCGCAGAATCCGTGATTTTCTCCCTTGCCTCCAGGGGGCGTATCAGCTGGGTCAGGACCTCCCGTTTTGTGCCCGGCTTTAGATTCATGATGATCGATTCGGTATCCACCAGCCTGGACAGGGGTACCAGGTCGTGACTGTCTTCCATCAGCCTGGCCAGATCGTTGCGGGGGAGAACCTGCATGTTGGAGATAATCCAGTCGTCCACCATGGAACGGGAAAAGCGCCACTGGCTGCCGATTTTGATTGCGGGGATCTCTTTGCGGTTGATCATGCGCATGACCGTTTTTTCCGCCACCTGAAGATACTCGGCCATTTCGCTCAGGGTCATCAGGGAATCTTCTGTCCTTTTCATATAAATAGTGTACAATAAGAGACAATAAAGGACAAGAGAAAACAGGGTGTTTCAAAATAATTTCTGTGCTACAATCCGGCTATGGACGATTCGCCCCTGGATTTGATAACCCGGCACAGGATAATTCCAAAGGAAGCTTCGGTACTGAATATGCTGGATTCGGGAAGCCTTGCCCTTGTGCTCACTTCTCCGCCCTATCCGATGATTCCCATGTGGGATGAGACATTTACCCTCCAGGACCGGCGCATCGGGGGCTTGCTTGCGGAAAATCATGGCTGGAAGGCCTTTTGTGCGATGCATGAGCTGCTTGACCGGATCTGGGCCCTCATGGCGCCACTGGTAATGCCCGGGGGGATTGTCTGCATTAACGTGGGAGACGCCCTCAGGACTGTGGACGGGACCTTCATGCTCTATCCCAACGCCGAGCGAATAGTAGGGGCCTTTGCAAAACTGGGATTTTCCGTTCTGCCCCGGATTATCTGGCGCAAGAGTACCAACGCACCGAACAAGTTCATGGGTTCCGGAATGCTGCCGGCGGGTGCCTACGTGACCCTGGAGCACGAGCATATTCTTATCTTCCGCAAAGGGGGAAAGCGCATTTTTACCGGGGAACAGAAAAGCCTTCGCCGGCGCAGCGCCTATTTCTGGGAGGAGCGGAACCGCTGGTTTTCCGATCTCTGGGACCTTGCCGGGGAACGGCAGCTCCTGAAGGGGAGGGCAGCCCGGGAAAGGAGCGGGGCCTATCCTTTCGAACTGGCCTATCGCCTGATCTGCATGTATTCAGTGCAGGGGGATCTGGTAGCTGATCCCTTTCTGGGAACGGGGACCACCGCCCTGGCCGCCGCCGCGGCGGGACGCTCCTCGCTTGCTACAGAGATGGATTCTGTTCTTGCGGAGTCAGCCCTCGATTCTTTTCGGGAACAGTGCACCTATGGGGGAATCGCCGACGACGTCAACAGGCGGCGCGTGGGGAAGCACCTCAGTTTTGTCGAGGATTACAGGGCAAGGCAGGGTGAGCTGAAACACCGTAACGCTTTTTATGAGTTCCCGGTAATCACCGCCCAGGAAAGCGACCTCATCCTCCCGGAGATTGCAGGCATGGAAGAGGCCGGTGAAGGCGGGTCCGGTTTTACGCTGCATCACCGGCCCTGGCGGATGGATGGGCTTCAACCTTCACTGTTCAGTCTTTAGCCGCGTCTGTCCCGGGTTTCCGCTTCAGATGCCTGGGCGTCATGCGGTCCCGGGCGATCTTGAAGGCATAGCGCATTATCGTCTCCGTCGAAACATCGGGACCATACTTGCGCTGCATGATCATGACGATCGCCTTGAGGGCGTTCTCGCTTAAAGATAGGTAGATAAAGCGGTCCCGTTCCTCCGGGGTCATGTCCTCCCATTCTACCACCGAAGAACTTCCTCCGGCACATCCTCCAGGCTTTCGATAATCCAGTCGGCTGCGGAGAGTTCATCCCTGCTGTAGCTGCTTGTAAGGGCAAGACAGCGGCAACCTGCCGCCACGGCAGAGCTGACTCCGGCTATTGCGTCTTCAACTACAAGGCAGTTTTCCGGAGGAACCCCCAGTCGGCGTGCTGCAAGCAGGTACATATCCGGATATGGTTTGCGCCGCGTTACATCCAGACCGTTTATCATAACGTCGAAGGCTCCGTCAGCCAGACCGATCTCGTCGATATTGGCCTGCATCTTGATGAAGTCGGTGCTGGTAACCAGGGCTGTTTTGAACCCCAGGTCACGGCATCTGTGGACAAACTCTATGCTTCCCGGCAGGGGTGTCAGGTTGCCCTTGACAATGGAACAGTAAATTTCGTAGGTACGGGCCTTGTCCTTCTCCTGATCGAAGGGAATGCCGTACTTTTCTGCAACACCGCCGAGAAAGCGGTTTTCGCCGTAGCCCCGGAAGGGGTAAAAGTCGTCCTGGGTAACCACGTACCCTTTTTGTGCGAACATACGTACTCCGGCCTCGGCAATCAGCTCCTCCGAGTCGGTCAGCACGCCATCCATATCGAAGAGTACAGCCTTAAGATGTCCCATATATTTTCACAGCCCTCCGTTTTACAGATCTATGCCGATGGTACTTCGCACCAGCACGCCGATTCCGAAGGAGATCGCCGCAACCCCGAGACTCAACAGGGCCATCTCGGTAAAACGGGGCCAGAACTTCAGGTCCTTTGCAACAGCAACATAGTAGTTGAAAAAGAAGATAATAAGAATTGCGATCCCCAGGGTAGCGGCAAGACAGAGCATGTAGTGGCTGAGGAGGAGGTAGGGCAGGATCAGAAGCCCCACGGTCAGAATGTAGGCGATTCCGGTGTAGATGGCGGACTTGACCGCTCCCTCGCTGTTTCCTTCGGTGCGGTTCGAGAGGTATTCCGAAGCGGCCATGGAAAAGGAGGCGGCTATTCCTGTAATCAGTCCGGCCACGGCGATAAGCCGGGTGTTCTGCAGGGCAAAGGAGAGACCCGCCAGGGCTCCGGTCAGTTCCACCAGGGCATCGTTGAGTCCCAGCACGATGGATCCTACGTATTCAAGGCGCTCCTCCTTGAGCATCTGCAGGAGTTTCTCCTCGTGGGCATCCTCATCTTCAATTATCTGCTTTGCCTCGGGAATCTCGCTGCTCATGGCGTCGTAGATCTCCTGGGCCTCCTCTTCTCCCCGCTCCATCAGTTTGAGGGCAAAGGTAATCCCCAGGATGCGGGCAATCAGAACAAAGAAGAATACCTTGAACCCCTTTGGCCGGGCACTTTTCCCGGTGAATTTACTCAGAAAGTCATGGTGCTTTTTCTCTTCCTCACCGATTGTCCTGAGAATCGGGCCGTTCTCGGTTTTTGCCAGCATATTCGCCAGCTTTGTATAGATATGATATTCAGTTATCTCGTTTCTCTGCATCGCCAGAATACGGCTTTGAATTTCCTGGTTCATGTTGTGAACTCCTGCTTATTTCGGATAGCCTCAGTGTACAGTAAAAAGAGGAGACAACTCAACTAACCCGTCTATCCTGAGTTCCGGTTGCCGCCATAATCTATATCGATACAGAGTATGAACTCCTCTCCCGATGCATTCCGAAATCCCTGGGAGGCGGTAATGCAGAGCTCCCCTGTGGCCTTGGAGATATAGGGTTCGGTTATGTAGCAGGTATCAAGTTCTCCACGGCGCAGCACATAGCTCTTCAGGGAGTGATCGGTTCCTTCCGGGGCCGGGGCAAAGAGACGGTGCTGCTTTTTTGTAAAACCTCTCTGGACTATTGTCCCGCTTATCTGGCGGCCTCGGGGATCGAGAACGTAGGCGCAGCGGGCAAAGCGGGTAGACCGGAGGGAACTCTTCAGAATTTTTGGAAACTCAGCTCTTTCCGCAGTCTTGAGGCGCTCGACCAGACGGCCTGCCAGGGCCCGATGAGTCTCCGAGAGCAGACGTTCCTGTTCCTTGCGTTCCATGGAACGGCGGGCGTAGGTTTGCGCCAGGTCCTTTATTCCCAGATGCCTGGAATCCTGGTATTCCGAGAGGCTCAGGGGACGGCAAAAAAAGAAACCCTGCAGCATATCCACTCCCAGTTCCAGACAGCTCAGGGCCTCCTCCTTTTCTTCGATACCCTCGGCGATTGTCAGCGCACCGATACGGTGGGACAGCAGAATCAGCGCCTTGAAGACCTCCTGTTTATGGTAGCCCCGGTAGATACCGCTTACCAGGGAGCGGTCGATCTTGATGATGTCCGGTTTTAGCAGGGAAATCCGTTCAAGATTGGAGTGACCTGCGCCAACATCATCCAGGGCTATAAGAAATCCCCGGGACCGGTGATGATGGACGAAGAATGAGAGGGCATCGATATTCTCGACCCGGGATTCAATTATCTCCAGGACAACCTGGTCGGGTGACAGCCCCGCTTTGAAAATTGCATCATTCAGAAGACGGATATCATCCATGCCCCTCTCAATCATCTCAGTGGAAATATTCAGGAACAGCAGGGGAGGTACGGATGCTCCTGGAGGTAACGAAGCATAGCTCTGAACTGCGGTGCTGAGGGCGTGGCGGTCCAGCTGAGTGAAACGACCGTTCGCCCTGGCCCGGCGAAAGAGTTCCTCCGGCTGAACCTCTTCTGCCGAAATCCCGGCATATCCCCTGGAGAGGGCTTCTATTCCGATCACGCAGTGCTCCCGCACTGAATAGATGGGGTGAAAACGGGTAAAAACCCGGACGCTGGTAGTCAGGTTGTCCTTTATGGAGAGTGCAATATTCATGATGTTCAATTATCAAGCAATATCCGTGCCTATCCTGATCGAATCGTGATACAGCGTAGTAATTATTGTACCGATAATCAGTTAGCGTGGAGGCATTGCTTTTCCTGTACTTCAGGATATTCTATCAGTATCCTACAGGAGGGTAGGAGAAATACAATAAAGGTACCGAAAGGTACGAACAGGGAAATATCCAGCTCCTGGGTGCTGATACGCAAACATTGGGGAATATGGTACAATGCCATAAAGAAAGACTATGAAAAACAACGATATCAAGGAACATGTCGAGCTGATCCGCGAGGTATTCAGCTATGTCCACCGCTTTGCAGGAGCGACCTTTGTCTTCAAGGTCGAATATGAGGTTGCCGCTCACCCGCTTTTTCCGGTACTGGTCAAGGACCTCGCCCTGCTTCACGGCATGGGAATCCGGACTGTAATTATTCCCGGAGCGACCGGCCGCATCAATGAGGTGCTCCAGCGCTACGGTATCGCCACCGAATCGGTGGGAGGGGTAAGGATTTCCACCCCCGAGGCAATACCCTTTATCAAGATGGCTGCCTTTGATGTTTCCAACCAGGTCATGACCCTGCTGGCCGCCAACGGGGCCAACGCGGTGGTGGGAAACTGGGTCAGGGCTCGCAGCATGGGAGTCATCAAGGGGGTGGATTACGGATCCACCGGGGTGGTTGAACGCATCGACACCGAGCTGGTTAACAAGATCCTCGATGAAGGGCTTATTCCCATACTTCCCTGCATCGGATGGAATGCCGTGGGGACTCCCTACAACATCTCCTCCAATGAACTTGCCCGGGTGGTTTCCTCCCAGCTGCAGGCGGAAAAGCTTTTTCTTCTGCTCCCGGAGGAGCGTCTGGACGCGGGGGATTTTACCTTTCCGGAGGGTATCACCTTCAATCCCGAGGGGCGTATCTCGCGGCTGGATATCCATACCGCCGAGGCCTTTCTCGATATCAACGCCTCGAGCAGGGATCCACGCCTGCAGTACGTAAAACTGGCCTGTGAAACCTGCCGCAGGGGTGTTCCCCGCGTACACATCGTAGACGGTCGGGTGGAAGGAGTAATTCTTAAGGAGATCTTCTCCAACCTCGGGGTCGGGACCATGGTTCACGGCAACGACTACGACTCCCTCCGGCCCATGCGGGAAGAGGACATTACCGATGTGCTGCGGATTATGGAGCCCTTCGTTGAAAAGGAGATACTTGTACGCCGTACCGGGGCGGACCTGGAACGGGCCGTGGGGGATTACGTGGTCTACGAGATGGACGATTCCATCCACGGATGCGGTGCCCTGCACCGTTACTCCGACGGTTCCGCAGAGATCGCGGGTATCGCCGTTGATACCCGCTACGATCGTCTGGGTATCGGCTTCAAGATAGTCTCCTACCTTGTGGAGAAGGCCCGTAAGGAGGGACTTAAACGGGTTTTTGTGCTGACCACCCAGACCTCCGACTGGTTTCAGCGCCTGGGTTTTTTGGACGCCGATCTGGATCAGATTCCCCCGGAACGCCGGGAACGCTACGACCGGCGGCGAAACTCCCGGATTTATCAGAGGATTCTCGGATGAGAGAAAAGCCCGCCGAGGACTGGATGGGACAGATGAATCAGAAAAGAATTAAAAAACTCTCCACCCGGGTTGTTCTGGTCGGTGCCGGTCCAATAGGCATTGAAGTTGCCGCGGGGCTGAAACGGGCGGGTATTGATTACCTTCAGCTGGAACAAGGTCCGGTTGCTTCGACGATCTACCGCTGGCCCCGGCATGCCCGCTTTTTCAGCTCCCCCGAGAGGGTAGCCATTGCGGGTTTTCCTTTCAGTTCGCCCCATCAGGAGCAGCCGACCCGGGAGGACTATCTTGCCTACCTCCGCGGGGTGGTGGAGACCCTGGACCTGAGTATCCTCAGTTACCACAGGGTCATGGAAATCAGAGGAAGGAAAGGCAGTTTTACCGTCCGGGCGGAGACTTTGCGGGATTCCCTGGTCATTAATTGCGAAGAGATAATCCTTGCCACCGGAGATATGGGAGAGTTCAATCGCCTGGGAATCCCCGGGGAGGACCTGCCCCATGTTTCTCACGTACTGGAGGACCCCCATCTCTACTTCGGTAATCGACTCCTGATCGTGGGGGGCAAAAACTCCGCCCTCGAGGCGGCTCTGCGCTGCTTCCGCTCCGGGGTCACGGTCTCCCTGAGCTACCGCCGCAGCGGTTTTGACCGCAAACGGGTAAACTCCCGGCTCCATCTCGAGCTATCCATTCTGACCGCCAAGGGGCTTATTCCCTTCTATCCGGAAACCCTCCCCTCCCGGATTACCGAAGAGGGAGTGGAACTCTCCCGAAACGACGGCAGCAGCGAGTTTGTTGCCGCCGATTTTGTTCTTCTTGCCACGGGCTATCACGCGGATCTCAGTCTTTTTCAGGATCTGGAAATACCCCTGGACGAAGAAGGCCTTCCCATCTATGACGGGGAGACCATGGAAAGCGCCGTGCCGGGGGTCTATCTTGCGGGAACAGCGGTATCCGGGGCGCGGCAGCGCTACAAGGACTTTATCGGGACCAGTCATCACCATACCGCACGAATAGTACGGGCTCTGGGCGGCGGTGAGGTTCCGGTGGGAACCATAGCCTCCCGGCGCTACAGCTTTTCCACTGATGACATTGAAGCGGATTAGAAAAAGCGCCGTACTACGAGGTTGGCGATAGTAGCTGCGACAACGATCAGAAAAATGGTTCTGACGAAACGGGTACCGTTTTTCACCACCAGATGGGTTCCCAGCCACGCCCCGCTCAGCTGTCCCAGCCCCATCAGGACGCCCAGAAGGAACAATACCTTGCCGCCCAGGATAAAGACCGTGAGGCTTACGATGTTGCTGGTAAAGTTCATTACCTTGGTCGTAGCGGTGGCCCGTTTCAGGTTCATTCCCAGCAAAGTTGCCAGGGCAATGGTCCAAAAGGACCCGGTGCCGGGACCGAAAAAGCCGTCATAAAAACCGATGGCCAGGCCGAAGAGAAGGTAAAATCTGAAAACAGGTATCCGGGCTTCCACATCCAGCTCCCCCATCCGTGGGCTCAGCAGGGTATAGAGAAAAACCCCCAGCAGCAGGACCGGCAGAACCATGTTCAGAAAATCCGCCGGAATGCTCTGTATGGCGGCGGTTCCGACAGCCGCACCGATAAGGGTAAAGAAGATTCCCGCCTTCAGCCTGCGGAAGGAGATCAGGCCGCTGTGACGGTAACGAAGCGAGGCGGTGAGGCTGCCGAAACTGGCCTGGAGTTTGTTGGTGCCCAGGGCAAGGTGAGGGGGGATACCCACCGAAAGAAAGAGGGGCAGGGTTATAATGCCGCCGCCACCGGCAATGGAATCCACAAAACCGGCGAAGAATGCGCCGGTAACCAGAAGCAGTACCTGAAAAGTTGTTACGTATTCCACTTATTCCACCCGGGATAATGCCTGACTGTATGTTCGCTTCAGCTGTGCTTGAATGTACAGCACACGTTTTTCGGCAGGGCCAGTCCTGCCGCAGCCTCGACAGCCTTGATGATTGCCCCAGGGACCGGGCAGGCTGCATGTTTGAAGTGTTCTCCCGCTGCCGCATACACGGGGGAGTCCCGGAAGCCGGCAAAGCAGACTTCATAAGCATCCAGTTCTCCCAGGGATCCCTGAAGAGCCTGAATGCTCGGGCATTGGGATTCGATGTTCAAGCGGACAAGACGGCCGTCGTCTGAAGAAGCCTGTAATCGTGTTTGTAAACCGCATATCCCGGGATCAATATCTAGGCGAATCATGGATGACAGTCTACCCGGAAGAGTGTTTGCTGGCAATGGCAAACTGTCAGTCCGGTTCCTTTGAGAGTTTCTGGAACTCCTCCTTGAGTCTCGACAGCAGGTCCTGCAGGGCATCCGTACTGTGCAGGGAGAAGCGGTTGATTACCTCCGGTGACAGGTAGTCCGCAGAGGCCCGTCCCCGATCCAGATCGTCGAGAAAGTTGGCCAGGTATACCGTCTGGACCAGTTCTGTGTATTTCTTCCGGCATGCATCGGGAGAATGATGGTACCGGATCGTTTCGGTTATCGCCTCGGGATACTCCCAGCGTTCCGCCATCAGGGCTCCAACCTCGGCATGGTGGGTACCGATAGCGAAGCGTTCGAACTCATCGGGGGGGATATTTTTCTCAACGCTGAAATCCCTCAGCTTGTCAAAGAGCTCAGGACTTAAAAAGTCGACCAGGACCCTCCCCAGGTCGTGGAGAAGGCTTGATGAGTAGACCATTTCGTATATCTTTCGAAGGGAATAGCGCCGGGCAATGGACGATGCGTAGACCGCCACCCGGTAGCAGTGGTTCCAGAGCTCCTCCATTTCGCCGTAGCGCTCCACCATGATCTTCACCGTACCGTAGGCGGTAATGAGATCGCGGATACCCTTCAGGCCCATCAGGGAAATCGCTTCTGATATGGTTTTTACCCGCCGGTGCATGCCGAAGGCCGCAGAGTTGACCATCCGCAGAAGCTCCGCAGCCAGTCCCGGATCCATACTGATGGTGTGTTCAATCCTGCTGAAGGCAACCTCGGGATCCGCGAGCAGGCGCTGCAGAACGAGGATATGTTCAGGGAATTGAGGAATCTGCTGCAGCTCTTCCCCAATGCGCCCGGTAAGATCCGAAAGATGCTGAATAACCAGATCGTGCCGTGGAATGCATACCCGGGCCACGGTGGCACCGTTAAAGCCCTGAATGGAAAAGGCGTTCCGGTCGAGTCCGATTTTTCTCAGCATGAGCACCAGCATTACGATACCCAGTCCCGCCCCTTCGCTCGAGTCCAGGACCGTCTGAAAGGCCTCCTCGACGCTGGAGAAGCCCTGGGAACGGGTGAGACGCTCGTTTATGCGTTCCTCCTCGGCGGAGGAAATGTGAACGTTGTTGGTTATGGTAATGTAAAAATGGGTTTTGTCCACCGCGAAGGTGGTCCGGACATAGAGTCCCGACTCCTTCAGGAGATTCTCGTATTCGCTGATTCTGGAATAGACTTCCCCCTTGAAATGCTGCATCCCCTGTTCATAGTGGTCGGGATTGTTCAGATCCAGGTTGTTCTGCTTGAAATATACCCTTTTAAGGTTTGCCTTTTTGGCATTTTCCACGAGTTCACGAACAGCGTAAAAAAAATGAAAGTAATATTGATGCAGTTTGATCTTCCGCAGGTACAATTCGAGTATCTTCCCGATTCCCGCGATTGACGCAGCGGGGACCTTGTAGGCGGTCAGATCGACGGGTTCGTATCTTTCGATAGAATCGATTACTCTTCGAATATCCAGGGCCATGGTGTTTTCCGAATAAGAGTATATCACAGGAGAAAAGCAGGTAAAGAAAAAAACTTTATTTAAGGGTTTTCTAAAAACGTGGTATTTTGTTACAGGGAACTTCACTATGGATATATACGAGATGCGCTTTTTCCTGGCCGCCGCCGATACCCTCCACTTTGGCCGGGCAAGCCAGTTGTGCAACATTAGCCCCTCGGCCTTGAGCAGGGGGATTCAGCGCATTGAAGAGGAGATCGGCGAAGCCCTTTTTGTCAGAGACCGCAAAGGGGTGCGCCTGACGGATGCCGGCCGCCGCTTTCGAGAGTATGCAAGAGGATCCATCGAAGGGCTGGAAGAACTCAAGAGGAGCATCCATTCCGCGGAACTGACCGGGGAGATTCGTCTCTACTGCTCTGTTACAGCCTGTTACTCCGTTTTACCGTCAATTCTGTCCCGCTTCAGGGAGGCATATCCGGGAATAAGCATAAAGCTGCATACCGGGGCGGCCTCCGATGCGGTGGAGACCGTCAGTTCCGGGGACGTGGATCTGGCAGTCATTGCCAGACCGGATACCCCCATGCCGGGACTCCTGTTCAAGGAACTGACCACCACTCCTCTGGTTTTCGTCGCCCCCAGGCAGGAGTGGAAACATACCCAAAGCCTGGAACGGGAATCCGTAGCCTGGTCGGAGATTCCCATGATTCTCCCCGAGCGGGGACTCATGCGCAAAAGGGTTCTCCGCTGGTTCCGGGAGAGGGGGGAATCCCCGAAGGTCTACGCCGAGGTGGCGGGAAACGAGGCTATCCTTGCCCTGGTGTCCCTCAACTGCGGGGTCGGAGTGGTTCCCCGGCTGGTGGTGGAAAAGAGCCCCGTTGCCCGGAAGATCAGGATATTAAAGGTTCGGCCGCCCCTGGAGCCCTATTCCGTCGGAATGTGCGTGAAAAAGAATGCAATACAGTCTCCCACCCTGAGTGCCTTCTGGGGGCTTGGCGGGACGGAAGATTGAGGAGGTTATGCAGTGATACTGCGATGGCTCGGCTATGCCGTGGTTTTTGTGGCTTCTGCGGTTTTTTTCGAATTCGTTGCCTGGTTCATGCACAAATATGTCATGCACGGTTTCGGCTGGTTTCTTCATGAGGATCATCATCGGCCCCGGCACAAGCTGCAGAAAAACGATGCCTACGCGCTGTTCTTCGCCCTTATCTCGTATCTGCTGATCTATAAGGGCCTGAAGCAGCAGATCTACCTGATGGCGTCTTCGGGCTTCGGAGTCGCCCTGTACGGCGCGGGATATGTGATGTTCCATGATATCATGTTCCATCGGCGGATAAAGCGGCTGCGGTACCGGCCGAAGAATCCGTACATGAAGCGGATAATCAACGCCCACCGGACTCACCATTCCACAGCCACCAGGAAGGGGGCGGTCTCTTTCAGCTTTCTCTATGCTCCGAAGAGATACGCCGCCGATAGAGACACGAGAACCGGGGAATACACATAAAAAATGCCGGTTCCCCGCTTTGCAGGCCACCGGCGTTATATGTTTATGCCGACACTCAGCCGGCCTTAGCTGTGTTGGGGCGGAAACGGTTCCTCTTCATGGAACACCTCCTGTCCAACTAATTTCTTGTATCAGTGTAGCAAGACGGGGCCTCTTTGATCAAGCCTGGTCGGAAAGGACTTATTCCTCCACAACCGGATTTTTCAGGATGCCGATGCCCTCGATATCGATCTCCACCACGTCTCCCTGCTTTATGGGGCCGACGCCGGAGGGAGTTCCCGTGGCGATAATGTCTCCCTCATCGAGGCTCATGTTGCGGCTGATATAGTGTATAAGGCGGGCCACGGGAAAGATCATCTGCGAAGTCGATGCCTTCTGCACGACCTTGCCGTTCAGACGGCACTGGACCGTGAGGTTCTGGATGTCGGCGATCTTCTCCCGGGGCACGACCATCGGACCGATGGGACCGAAGGTGTCCAGGGATTTTCCGCGAAACCAGCCGGAGGTATCGGTTTTCTGGATGTTCCTGGCGGAGACGTCGTTGAAGCAGCAGAAGCCGAAAACGTGGTCCAGGGCGGACTCTTCCGGGATGTTTTTACCCCCCGTGCCGATTATAAGCGCCAGTTCGGCTTCGTAATCGACCCTGAGCTCGGGGAAGTTGTATTCCTTCAAGAAAGCGGGGATTACAATCTCCTCTCCCGGTCCGATGAGCACGTTTGGAGTTTTTGCAAAGATGACCGGTTCCTTCGGAATGTCCAGCTCCTTTGTGTCGTAGATGTTGCTCTCTTTTACATGGTCCACATAGTTGAGTCCTACAGCAACGATCTTTCCCGGTTTAATCGTGTAGGTCTCCCGACTGTCCGCAATAGGCAGTACAATAGGCATAAAACCTCCCGTGTTTTACGTTTATAACAAAATTCTAACATTTGCCTTGCATACTTGAACTGTATGCAGGAAAAACTATATCTCGTAGATACTATAACTCCCTTTTTTGTACGCAAAATACAACAGACAGTCAACTGGTCAAAGGTTCCCTTCGCGATGCTCGAAAAAAAAGGCAAGCCCAAAAAAAAGACCTTCAAAGAA
>Ga0334898_1001924_pt1 | contig 20784 bp, 16 predicted proteins | sample GraSluR3_MG_10_FD_207228 | JGI IMG/M metagenome (GOLD analysis project Ga0334898, IMG submission 207228) | Sludge microbial communities from methane-producing bioreactor in Wageningen University, Netherlands - Granular Sludge_3_08-R3 | ecosystem: Engineered > Bioreactor > Anaerobic >... | reverse complement strand
GATAGTGTTCATTTCAGATAATTTCAAAACTTATCCATCATTTTGACTCCTATTTTTGTTTGATATTCATAAAGGATTTATTGAATTTATCCTTCATAATAGTGTCAACTTATTCAGGACTAGACAATACAATTAATAATTAAGCTAAACATCTATCTTACAATAAATTAACATATCATCATTGATTATTTATTTACAAAATCTAAAATAAGAGGTTTTACTTTTTCCAGACTCTCATTTATACTAACCTGAATAGATTCGCAAGTTAGAGTAGCTCCACTAATAAGTTCTACTTTCTGACCGGGGATATACTCTTTAAATCTTTGCATAAAACCCATAGAATTTATACGTTTAATATATGAAGAAGTTTCTTGACTTTTAATAATATTTGCTTGTATGACTTTCAAACTATCATTAAAAACAATACCTACTGTCGTTGTCCCTTGATAACCTCTATGTTTAGAATAATCAGTTGAAACAATAAAAAATAAATTTTCAGAATTCTCATTATTAAATTTTACTAATCGTTGTTTGGGATTTCTTCTGCTAAAATATGCTTCAAAATCATCAATCAAGATTTCTTTTTTTACTAAATCTAAATATTTTTTATCTTTAACTTCACCAAATTCATTTGCAACAATTATTCTTAAACTCGTTAATAACAACATAAAAACAAATATTTTTTTCATAAAACCTAATCCTTTATATACTTTATTATTCTTATTTTAAAAGATTGTCTCTTACGTCAAGTAAAAATTAAAATCTATAAGTATTTGTTGTGTGAGCATCGATGCTCGCATACCACGAGCCGGAAGCTTATTTGTTATTAAGAAGCTTTTAGTGCAAACAAAGATGCTCGCACAACGATATTATTCAACAGCTTTAACACTGTATGAGATTATTCAAAAGCATTATGTGATTCAAGACACAAAGCAAATTTTTTTGGCTTATTTAAGACAATTAGCAATCTTATATGGGCAAAAGCATACTGTTGTGCAATTTTGAACACAAGGTAAACACATTAACTAAACCTATAAAGCATTATAAGTCATACAATAACGTATCCTTAAAACAAGATAAAATTAATTGGCACAACAAATGATAATAATAATTATAGAAATTGAAAAGGAGGCTAAGATGGAAATAACAGTTTGTGTTGGAAGTTCTTGCCACATAAAAGGTTCACATAATTTTATTGATTATCTCCAAAAAGCTATACCGGCGTATAATCTCGATGAAAAAATTGTCTTAAAAGCAAGCTTTTGTATGGGTAAATGTTCAGAAGGAATAAATATAAAGATAGATAACGAAAGAATGGTTCTTAATAATCTTGAAGAGCTAAAAGATCTATTTATTAACACTTTAGTAGATAAGGCAAAGAAGGAAAAATGCATCCTTTCATAAGAACTAAAGAAGCAAATTGCAAAGACTGTTATAAATGTATCAGGCATTGCAGTGTAAAGGCTATTAGAATAACTAATGGTCATGCTCAAATAGTACCGGAAAGATGTATATTAGATGGCAAGTGTGTTCAAATATGCCCTCAAAATGCGAAAGTAATAGTATCTCAATTAGATGAAGTCAAACAATTAGTTAAATCAGATAAGACGGTTGTATTAAGTTTAGCTCCTTCATTTCCATCAGTATTTAATAAATATGCACCTTTTCAACTTTATAGAGCATTTCAAAAATTAGGATTTAATGAAATAGAAGAGACTGCTGTAGCGGCTCATTATGTAGCAAAAGAATATCAAAAATTAGTATTAAAAAATGATTTTTTAATTTCTTCAGACTGTCCCTCAGTCGTAAATCTGATAGAGATATATCATCCTCATTTAATCAAATATTTAGCACCTGTTACATCACCAATGGTAGCACATTCTATTATGTTACGTAAAGCATTTAAAGAAAAATATAATAAAGATATATCAATAGTTTTTGTTGGTCCTTGCATAGCTAAAATGCAAGAGGCTGAAAGAGATGATTCGGCAGCAGATTATGTAATTTCATTTTTAGAGATACAACAATGGTTAAAAGAAGAAAATATTGATGTTGAATCATTTGACGCAACTCCTATCAAAAGTAAATATACCGACAATGCAGCCCGTATGTATCCACTTGAAGGCGGTTTATTAAAAAGTGTCGGACTTGAACATTTTTCATCACAATATTTTTCTGTAACCGGATTTGCAGACTGTAACAATTTCTTAAAAAATTATGATTCTCTATCAGGAAATATAAAATTAGCAGAACTAATGATTTGTGATGACGGGTGCGTAAGCGGACCTCTTTCAGGAAATGAATACCCTCCTCTTGTAAGAAAAAAGATATTTGAATACGAAGCTTTATATGATCATCTACCTGTCTTATTTGACTATGATAATATTGAATTTGATCTATCACAAAGCTTTTCTGATAGACACGTTGATAGCCCAAACTATACTGAAGAAAATATTCAAGCTGTCCTAAACAAAACAGGTAAATTTACCAAAGAAGATGAACTCAATTGTGGTGCCTGCGGTTATTATTCTTGCAGAGACAAAGCAATCGCAGTGCTTGAAGGTATGGCTGAAATTGATATGTGCATCCCCTTTATGCGTAGAAAAGCAGAATCAAGAACTAATAAGATTGTTGAACTTGATCCAAATGGTGTTTTAGAAGTTGATAAAAATTATAATATCATACACTTAAATAAAGCCTTATGTAATATGTTTGAAATTGCTAATTCTATTAACATCACAGGTAAACACTATCAAGAAATTATTGATATAGATATTTTTGAACATCATAAAAATCCTGAAAAAGCATTTTGTGCTAAATCAGAAAAATTAGATAAATACTACGAAATTTTAACTCTTGATTTACAAGAAGATGAAATCTATGTCGCAATTATAACCGATATAACTCAAAAAATCAAAAACAAAAAAAATATAGATAACCTTAAAAAAGAAACTATTGACAAGGCAACAGATGTCATCCATAAACAGATGAGAGTAGCTCAAGAAATAGCTTCATTACTCGGTGAAACTACTGCCGAAACAAAAGTTACCCTTTTAGAATTAATGAATGTCTATAAAAAAGAGGTTGATTAAATGTCTAATATCCAGCTACATTTTGAGATTGCTTCCGCTCAATTAAATAAATTCGGCGAAGAACTTTGCGGTGATTCCATCATCACATCTCAAAATCCTGAAGATTCGACTATTGTTTTATCAGATGGTCTCGGTAGTGGAGTTAAAGCTAATATTTTAGCAACCTTAACCTCAAGAATTATCTCTGTTATGCTCAATAATGGCTGTAAACTTGATGATGTTGTCGAAACTCTAATAGAAACACTGCCTACTTGTTCATATAGAAAATTAGCTTACAGTACTTTTTCTGTGGCAAAATTCACTCAAACCGGGCAAGTTCATTTAGTCGAATATGACAACCCTCCTGCTATCGTTATTAAAAATAAACAGCTATATTCAGTTCAATATCAAGAACATAATATCAGAGGGAAAAAGATTAACGAGGCATTACTTCCTGCAGAAATAGGCGATTATTATATCTTTATGAGTGACGGAGAAGTTCATGCAGGCATTGGAGGTATCTGGAACCTTGGTTGGTCTTGGGAAAGAATTGCAGAATTCGTTGAACGTATCGTAAATAAATCACTTACTGCAAGTCAACTCGCATTTGAATTAACTAATATAGCTCAACAATTATATGCTTCTAAACCGGGTGATGATACTTCTGTAGCAGTCGTAAGAGTAAGAGAAAAAAGAGTTGTAAAAGTTCTTATCGGAGCTCCGGGAAAGCAGGATTTAGATAGATTTGTAGTCAATAGGTTTATGTCAGGCAATGGCAAGAAAATTGTTTGCGGAGGAACTACAAGTAATATCGTAGCCAGAATTTTAGAAAAAGATGTAGAAGTTGACTTAGACTCTATCAAACCGGGTATCCCACCAATTGGCAAAATCAATGGTATCAATTTAGTAACCGAAGGTATTATCACAATTAGTCAATTATTAAAAATTCTCAAAGATAAACAAGAAACTCCGGATTATCACCTTGAACAAAAAAATGATGGTGTAAGCCTTTTATTAAAAGAATTATTAGATGCAGATGAGATAACTTTTATGGTCGGACAAGCAATGAATCCCGCTCACCAAAATCCTGAAATACCACCGGAATTTGGTCTAAAAACAAAAATAACCGAGGATATAGCACGTATTCTCAATAAATTAAATAAACAGATAATTTTAGAATATTATTAAAAAAAAACGGAGGAAAAATGGAACAAGCAATGAATGAATCATTAGACTGGTTAGATGAAATAATTGAAGGTTTTGGATCTTCACGTACATCATTAATCCCTGTATTACAAAGTGTGCAAAGTAAATATCGTTATTTACCGGAACACGTTATGAGCCATATTTCTGAAAAAATGGCTTTACCCTTATCAAATATATATGGTGTTGCTACATTTTATGCTCAATTCTCAACTCAACCCAAAGGCAAACATATCGTTCAAGTATGTGATGGAACAGCTTGTCATGTCCGAGGAGCAAAAGATATCATTTCTCGCATCAGAAAAGATTTTAAACTTGATGCCGAAAAAAATACAACCGACGATAAATTGTTAACCTTAGAAACTGTTGCTTGTATAGGTGCTTGTGCTATGGCTCCGGCAGTTATTGTTGATGGTCACGTTTATGGTCATATGACACCGGACAAAATGATGAATATCATTAGTGAAATCAAAGAGGAGGAAACAAATGAATAACATAATCGAAAAATTAGATAAAGAAATGTATAACAATATAGAAAAACCTTGCTTAGAATATTGCAGATATATGCTCGGTCTTCAAGAATTATCAGCAGAACAAAAAAAAATTGCTGACGACTTAACAGGAGTTTATACTAAAAAAACTAATATGTTCAAAGCTCAAATTGCTTTATGTAAAGGTACCGGATGTCAAGCTTCAGGCGAAATCTCTCTAAAACAAAAATTTGATGAAGTTATCAAAGCAAAAGGCTTAGAAAATGATATCCATATAATCGAAACAGGATGTCGCGGTTTCTGTGAAATGGGTCCTATTGTTGAAATATTTCCACAACATTATTTCTATGTAAGAGTAACCCCAAACCACGTAGAAGATATTATCGAAAAAACTATCCTTAATAATCAAGTAATTGACGAATTAGTCTTTGAAGGCTCTCCCGTTGCAGAAGAAATGAATTTCTATAAAAAACAAACTCGTAGAGTACTTGCTGAATCAGGGATGATAGATGCAGAAAATATTAACGATGCAGTTGCTGCCGGTGCGTATAAAGGACTTAAAAGAGCTTTATTCGATATGACCCCTACTGAAGTTATTGACGAAGTAACTAAAGCCGGACTTCGTGGTCGTGGCGGTGGAGGTTTTTTGACCGGTCTCAAATGGAAACTTACTGCTCAACAAAAAGAAACAATTAAATATGTTGTTTGCAACGCTGACGAAGGCGACCCGGGTGCTTTTATGGATAGGTCAATCTTAGAAGGTGACCCTCATAAAGTTATCGAAGGTATGGCACTCGCTGCCTATGCAATAGGAGCTGAAGAAGGATATGTTTATGTTCGTGCAGAATACCCTCTCGCAATCGCCAGATATAAACTTGCTATCGAACAAGCAGAAAAAATGGGACTACTCGGTAAAAATATTATGGGCTCTAACTTTAACTTTTCAATGAAAATAGCTCAAGGTGCCGGTGCCTTTGTCTGTGGCGAAGAAAGTGCCCTTATCGCTTCTATCGAAGGTAAACGAGGTATGCCAACTCCTAAACCACCTTTCCCTGCAGAAAGAGGTCTCTTTGATAAACCTACTAATATTAACAATGTTGAAACTTATGCTTCTGTTCCTCTAATCCTTAAAAACGGATGGGAATGGTATGCTTCTGTTGGTACTGAAAATAGTAGAGGTACTAAAATCTTTGCTCTAACAGGTAAAATAAAAAATACCGGCCTTGTTGAAGTTCCTATGGGTATCACACTCAGAGAGATAATCTTTGATATCGGTGGAGGTATTAAAAACGGTGGTAAATTTAAAGCTGCTCAAATCGGTGGACCTTCCGGTGGTTGCTTAACAGAAGAACATCTGGATATGCCTATGGACTATGATTCACTACAAGCAGCCGGTGCTATGGTAGGTTCAGGCGGATTAGTTGTTCTTGACGATAAAACCTGTATGGTAGAAATCGCCCGTTTCTTTATGCACTTCACTCAAGACGAATCCTGTGGAAAGTGCATCCCTTGTCGAGTAGGAACCAAACAAATGCTCGAATTAATGGAAAAAATCACTCAAGGTAACGGAACAATGGAAGACTTAACTACCCTTGAAGAATTAGGTTTAGTCGTTAAAAACGCATCTCTCTGCGGTCTCGGCAAAACTGCTCCTAACCCTATTCTTTCTACAATTAGATACTTTAGAGACGAATACTTAGCTCATATTGTTGATAAAAAATGCCCTGCAGGTGAATGTGAATCTCTTAGAACATTCCATATTGATGCTGAAAAATGCAAAGGTTGCACAAAATGTGCTAAAGTTTGCCCTAACGGAGCTATTATCGGTTCTGTTAAACAAGCTCATGAAATACTTCAAGATAAATGTATTAAATGCGGTGCTTGCATAGCATCATGCCCATTTAATGCTATATATACAGCTTAATTCTTCATACATAACACACTCCTCATAGCTCCCAAAGCAACGAAGCAGGTTTCCCCTTCCTGCTTCGTATTTTATTTTAAAAATAAATAAAGACTGTTAATAATGGAAAAAAATCACCTTATTCAAAAAAAATAGTTGACAATAAAAACTAATTTTAAAAAATTAAGATTAGGCTATAAAAGTGATAAAATTTCAAAGGAGGCAAAATGAAAAAATTATTAGTCTTAGCCATTTTAGTTTGTGCAGTTGCTTTATCTGCAACTCCTACTTGGACATGGCATGTCCAACCAACACTCTTAAGCTTCTCAATGTATGATTACCAAAATGGAGCTTATGACGGTTATCCTATTCGTCTTCAAAATGAAGGAATTGATAATCATGGTATCTATATGACCTATATGGCAAACCAAACTGCCGCTGTTCCTCGTCGCCAAAACTACGCATTCTCAAGTTTAGATGGAACTATCCAAGCAGAAGGTACAATTACTTCTGTTCCTTCAAGTGAAGGATTTGGTACACTCGCTATCGATCCTGATACAGGTAACCCAATTTTTGTATGGCATGCAGGTTATGGATCTGAGACTTTCAATTCATATTTTACTTGGGATATCTTTAGTTTCAGCAATACAGCAGGTAATGCTTTTGCTGATTATGCTCCTGCTATTGTAAATAATCCGGATGAACCAGACCATGAATATATTTGGCCTGTTGTTCATATAGGACCTTCACCTACAGCAGGAATGAAAAGAATTTATGTTTTTGCATCTAACTCAGTTAATGCAGTTCAAGGAACCCCTTCTTCTGCTATTACTTTAGCTTTTGCTGATTTCAATGCTGACAGTATTGAAATGGGTATGCCTTCTGAATTAGTTTGGACTACACAAAGAATCCCTTACTTCTTAGATATTCACAACTGGTCTCCTTCAGATCCTGATGATAACTTCTCAAGAGCTTTTCCATCTTATACAGTTTCACAAGACGGTAAAGTTGCTCTCGCAGGATTTATTGATGGTAATACTACTGAATGGTCCGGTATGGAAGAACATGATGCATTTGTTATTCTTAGTGATAATTATGGCGAAGATTTTACCAATATTGGACTTAATCTTGTAAGAAAAATCGAAGAAGGTGCAATACCTCAAGCAGATAATAACGGTGAAACAATAATTCCTTATTCTTTTAATGACACAGAAGTAAGTACATTACAAATGATGACAGGAACTCTTAATCACAAAACTATCGCTTTTGATAATTTTGGTAAACTTCATTTCCCTGCAACCTTTTTCTTAGCTTACCCTACTATTGATGACCCATCTACTTATACTTGGTTCCCAACTTCTCATTCAGTTGCAACAGTAATTTTTGATCCTGCATCAGGAACTCACCAATTCAATAATATTCTCCCTCGTCCGGAAACTCCTGTTACTGACATTTTACCTATGATATACGACTTAGATGAAGATGGCTGGATTGATAATTTTGTTCCGGTTGAAGATACTGACGGAACTTGGTATGCTACCGAATGGTTTGAAAATCAATGGCCTACTTTCCATCATAATACTGATAATCAATTCCATTACAATCAAATGAGAATGTCAGAATTTAACGAAGACGGCGTTGGTGCAATGATGTGGATGGACGGAACAAAAGCATATATGTATAATGTAAATTCTGATGAAGATTATGCTGCTTATCAAGAAGCTCCTGAAATTAAAATCATCGTAACAAGAGATAATGGTATGACTTGGTCAGAACCTATCACAATGAATGCTTTAGCCGATATCCAACCTGAACTTGGAACTGTTCCTTCTTATGTTTATCCTGCTGACAAAGTTTTAACTATTACTGAAGGTACAACTACTAAAGCAAGATTATATTTTATGTATGTCGATGACTTATCTTATGGTTCAAACAACCAAAGTGAAGGTGCTAATATTGGTGCTAATATTAAATTTGCAGCTATTGATATTGATATCACAGACTTACCTACAGAAAACAATGATAATGTAGCTACTGTTAAACCTTATGGAATGCTTTCACAAAATTACCCTAATCCATTTAACCCAACTACAAATATCAAATTTAATATTCCTGCTGCAGGAAATGTAAATCTCAGCATTTATAATGTTAAAGGTCAATTAGTAAAAACTCTTGCTAATGATAACTTTACTGCAGGCGAACATAGTATTACTTGGAATGGTAATGACAACAATAACAACTCAGTTGCAAGTGGTGTTTATTTCTATAAATTAGACACTAACAACAAAACTGAAATGAAAAAAATGCTTCTTATGAAATAATCTGTATCTAATACAGTATAAAAGATAAAAGAGCAGGTATTGCCTGCTCTTTCTTTATTTGTTAAAAAGTATTATCAAAAAAATAGGCTAAAGAGATTGACAATTATTATGATAAAAATACATTTGATAATCACAATAAATCTCATTAGAAGGATAAATGTATAAAATTATTAAATACTATTATTACCATATAAAATTATTTTCATCTAACGCTAAACTATTCTTATTTGGTGGTTTATTCAATGGCATAGGTTTATCTGTTTTTAGTTTACTATTTAATCTGTATCTCAAAGAAAATGGTTTTAGCGAGTCACAAATCGGACAGATCTTATCATGGGGTTCTTTAGGAGCAGCAGTTGTAGCAATACCTGCAGCAATTTTATTAGAAAGAGTTCATGTAAGAAAGATATTAATTTGGTCTACAATATTAGCCGGTATCGCTTATTTTTTTGCTATCTTTTCAAAACTATTAGGATTGATTTTCTTCTTTATGTTTTTAGCTAATATGTTTATCACGGTTTATAGAGTGTCGATAGCTCCATTTTTTATGCGTAACAGTACCAAAAAAGAAAGAATTTTCTTGTTTAGTTCACACCACGCAATTACGATGCTTTCACAATTATTAGGGTTTATAATCGGAGGTTATCTACCAAAGATTTTACAAAGTACCGGCATAACTGATAATATTTCTTCTGCCTATGAATACTCACTTTATATATCAATTCTTGGCACGCTAATTTCTATCTTACCTTTTCTCAAAATCCAACAAGCTGATATTCCTGAAAAGTGCTCAAATTTCATACAAGGTTTAACAAAATATAATTGGCCAATTATTTCAAGACTTATGATACCCAAAATCTTAGTTGGGTTAGGTGCCGGATTAGTCATACCATTTATGAACCTATATTTTAAAATAGTCTTTAATGCTGACTCAGCAAAAATAGGATCCTATTTTTCTATAATGCAAGTTTTTTTATTCTTGGGAATGCTTTCCGCTCCTCAACTTTCTAAACGCTTTGGAATGATAAATACTATCGTTCTAACAGAACTTTTTTCTATACCTTTTATGTTAATCCTTGCCTTAAGTAATAATTTACCTTTAGCAGTAGTTGCGTTCGTAGCAAGAGGAACACTAATGAATCTTAATCTCCCGGTCAGTGCAAATTTTGAAATGGAATTAGTAAACCCTAACGAACAAGCATTTACTAATGCCATCTCAACACTTTCTTGGCAAGGAGCATGGACTATCAGTTCATGGCTTGGTGGTCAAATAATTGAAAAATACTCTTTTGCATGGTCTTTTTATGTTACTATAGTATTATATTTTTTATCTGCTTGTACTTATTATCTTTTTTTTCATAAATCTACAAAAATAAATTGACAATGGTTCGTAATAACATTATCATTTGAATATATGGAGGAATGATTAATGAATGCTGAACAAGTAATCAAAAACTTAGACTTACAGTCACACTTTGAAGGTGGATATTATAAAAGAACCTGGCACTCAGAATTATCTATCAATCAAGAATCTCTACCATCAAATTATAAATCAAAACATTACTTAGCATCAAGCATTTTATATTTATTAAAAGATAATCAAATTTCTAAACTCCACTGTCTAAATTCAGATGAAATATGGACATTCATCTCCGGTCAACCACTAATCTTACACTTATTTAATCAAGATAACTCTTACCAACAAATCATACTCGGCTTAGACTTTAACAATAATCAATTACCACAATACTGCATTAAAGCCGAAACCTTTTTTGCTGCTGAACTAAAAATAAAAAAAGACTACACATTAGTGTCTTGTTTCGTAAGTCCTGAATTTAAGCCGGAAGATTTTGCCTTCGCTGAGATTGATAAACTATCAAAAAGATTTATCAATCACCAAGATTTAATCTATAAATTATGTAAAAAATGAGGTATATTATGGAAAAAAAATCAAGCGTTAAAGACCTTGAATCTGTTATTGACAAAATAAGTACAATTATTGAAAAAATTAGCGACAAAGATTTAGCAGTATCAATCGAAAAAAATAATCAATCAGAACTTAAAAAAATCTTTTCATCTCTCGAAATAATGAGAATAAATCTCTCAGATATGATTAATGAGTTAAATCTTAATTCCGGTGATATGCTTGATTCATCAGACGAACTTAATTCAATCTCGGCTAATATGGAAAAAACAGCTAAGAATATGCAAGAAAAAGCAATTAACGTAGCAAACGCTACAAATGAAATGACTAATAATATGCATAGCGTTTCTGCTGCTGCCGAAGAACTTAGTACAAATATGTCAACTGTATCTCTTAATGCAAGTCAATCAACTGAAGACATCAATTCAGTCGCAGCTGCTACTGAAGAAATGACTGCTACAATTTCAGAAATAGCCTCAAATGCCGATAAAGCAAAAAATGTTGTCGAAACCGCCGTCGGAAGTGTTCAACTTGCAACTGAAAAAATATTAGAACTTAATTCAAAAACTACCGAAATTAGCACTGTTACAGCAAGTATCGCAGGTATCGCCGAACAAACTAAACTCTTAGCTCTTAATGCTACTATCGAAGCAGCTCGTGCCGGTGAAGCCGGACTTAGGTTTTCTGTTGTAGCAAAAGAAGTTAAAGCCCTCGCAGTAGAAACAAATAAAGCAACTATTGAAATTAGACAAAAAGTAAATGCTATGCTTGAAGCTGCCTCTGCAACACAAAATGAAATAAATCAAATAAATAAAGTAATGAACGATGTAAATGAGATAGTATCTTCTATAGCGTCCTCTGTAGATATGCAATCAGATACAACTCATGAAATAGCCTCCAGAATTACTTCCGCAGCTCAAAGAATCAACGACGTATCTAACGCTGTATCAGAATCTAATTATGCTGTCCAAGAAGTTGCTAAAAATATTTCCCAAGCAGCTAATTATGCCTATGATGTATCTGATTCTATCAATAAAGTTTCTAAAGATTCTATTCTTATGAAAGATAATGCTACTCATTTATATGTAGGTGCAATGGAGGTCAATAGTAGAGCCTCAGATGTAAAACGATTAGTTCAAATGTTTAATCTACCTGAAAGTTATAAAAAAACTGCATCTACTCAAAAAGTACTCTTTAAATTCTCTGAACCTTTCTCTGTTGAAGTCAAAGAATTAGATAATCAACATATAGGTATCTTTGATTATATCAATCAAGTACATTCAGCTTTTAAAAAAGGTAAATCTCAAGCTGAATTAGCAAAAATTGTTACTGATATGTATAAATTTACCGACAATCACTTCAAAAATGAAGAGAAATTAATGAAAAAAATTAATTATAAAGACTTAGACAAACAAATTACCGCTCATACAAAATTGCTTCAACGTGTTTCTGATACTATTAAAGCCTTTAACTCCAATCAAGATGTGAATATGATTGAAGTTATGGTTTTCCTTAAAGATTGGCTCGTAGGTCATATTATGGGAATGGATAAAAAATACTCTCCATTTATGCACGATTATAATATATTTTAAGTATTTTTTTGAGATTTAACTTATTACAGAGTTTCTATTTTTATAGGGACTTTGTAATCTTTTACTTAATAAAGGGAGTCCTTGTCATCAAGAACTCCCAGTTTTACATGTTTTTAATCTAAACTATTTAGTTCTGTTTCAAGATTCAGGATATTATCTCGAATTGAAAGTAACATTTTTTCAATCAGGTTACAATTTTCTGTTATTTTTCGATTAACCTTACTTAGGTTGTCTCCTTCTTTTACTGATTGAGTTGTCTTTTGTTCAATTACTTTCATTGAACTCATCATAGTTGCAAATGATTCTGTTGTATAAGAAATTGAACCTGCGATTTTGTTAAATGATTCCAGACCGTCAGTACTGCTTTGAGATGCAATTTTTATTTGTTGAGTAACATTTTCTATCATATCGTGTATTTGGTTTGCATTTTCTGAAACAGAATTTGCAAGTATTTTTATTTCATCTGATATAACTCCAAAACCTTTACCAAAATCTCCTGCATGTACAGCCTGAATCTTAGCATTTAAAGCAAGAAGATTAGTTTGTGAAGAAATGTCATTTATTATCTCTGTAATTGAAAAAATATTTTTAATATTCTTTTGAATATCTATAATTTCATTAGAGGACGTTTTTATTTTCTCTTCTGCTACTTTCGATGTATGTACCAGATTATTTACATTGTCATTTTCTTTATAGACTGTTACGGAACAATCCTGGAATTTATTGTAAATTTCATTTAACATTTGAATTAACATAACTACACTTTGACTTTGATTGTTAATATCATCAAGCATAACATTTAATTTATCAATATCAGCCAACGAATCATGAATCTTTGCAGTAGCCTGATTGACAATTTCATTATGTTTTTTATGTGTATCTTTAATCTTATCTTGTAAATAGAAATGGCAATTATTAATTTTGTTTAAACCGTTAAAAATAGCAATCGCCATCGTCTCACAATCATTATAACCACAACTTGAGCAGTGTTTAAAATCTTCAGGTTTTGTTTTATTCATTTTTAAATAGATTTCTTTAAGTTGTTGGTCGTTTGGCTGTCTAAGGTTATTATTACTTTTAAGATTTATATATTTACGATCATATAGTCCGGGTTTCCAGTATTTATCGATATTTTTTCTTAAAATATCCTTTTCTTCTTCACTTAATTTATTATATTTATCAATCTGTTTTTGCATTCTTTTTTTAGTATAATATTCAAGTTCATCTAAATGTTTTTTATCATTGCTTGTACCTGGTCCTCCATTGCAACCTTTTTCGCAATTAAGGCAATCAATTATTAAAGGAGTGTGTCTCTTTTCAAGTTGCTCATACAATCCATCAAGATATTCATAAATCATTTCACCTTCAATTTTTCTTACATCCGGAAAGATTCCCGGCACTTCTCTGATAGCAGTTAAGAGTAAACCGCCCGGAGCTGAAAAGCCCACAGCTCTTTCAGCAGGTGGACTGTCATATTCGGTTTCTTTTAAACTGTTTATGTTAATCCTGTTTTTTTCTATATACTGTTCCAATCTATAGATTGTCAGATTATAATCACCTAGTGATGTTTCAATAAACTCACGTTTTTTGGCTACACAAGGAGAAATTATTATCACCTTATGATTTTTATATTGAGGGTAAAATTCTTTTACCATTTTTACTGTATGAAGCATCGGACTGTCTGCCGGAGCTAAATAAGGTAGTAATTCGGGCTTATAAATTTCTATATAAGAAACAATCGCAGGACAAGGTTGAGCAATTACCAGTTTTGGTTTTTTGGTTTTAACATACTCTAAATATGATTTAATAGTTAGTTCTGCTCCAAAACTTACATCAAATACTGCTTCAACTCCTATATTTTTCAATAAAGTATTTATTTTCAATTCATTATCAGGGAATGAAACCGCAATGGCAGGAGCAACAACAGCTATTGCCTTAACTCCTCTTTTCAGATCATCAAATGCTCTTTGTGAATCATCAACTAAAAATCTGGCATCGTGCCTACATGCATCAACACACCTCCCGCAACCTATGCATAAATTATCATTAATCGTTACGAAATCAAGACTTCCGTTATTACATAAGCTTACCGGACATACAGCAATACACTGATGACAGTTTACGCACTTTTCTTCATCAACATAGACAACTTTTGATAAATTCATTTCAACTCCCTTTATTGTTTTTTACAAATTTTTGTTTTGAGAAATATTTTGTCAAGTTTTTTATTTTTTTTTCTTTGATCAAATTTGAACATATACACGATTTCGCACAGCACTTAATTCTAAATGTTCAAAATAATACATAGAGACATAAAGGATAACTGTAGATTTTGCAGTTACTTAATAAAAAAAATAACTATGGCACAATTAATGTTATTTATATAATAAAAAAATATTTGGAGCGAAACATGAAAAAAGCAATTATCAGAATTAGAATGAGCCAAGCTGATGCTCATTATGGTGGTAATCTTGTTGATGGAGCAAAGATGTTGCAATTATTTGGTGATGTAGCTACAGAACTTTTAATCAGAAATGACGGAGATGAAGGTCTCTTTGCAGGATATGAAAAAACTGAGTTTCTCGCACCTGTTTATGCTGGAGATTATATTGAAGCTATCGGAGAGATAGTTAAAGTTGGTAAGTCTTCACGCAAAATGTCTTTTGAAGCTCGTAAAGTAATTCAATCTTGCCCTAATGTAAGTGATTCTGCCGCAGAATTAATTGCTGAACCTATCATTGTCTGTCGAGCAGTAGGCACCTGTGTCGTTCCTAAAGAAAAACAAAGATTTAAACAAAATAAAGAAATAGCATAAAAACAATACAAAAGGGGAAACAATGAATTTTGAATTTTCTGAAGCACATAAGCTTTCGCAGAAAATGTTTAGGGATTTTGCTGAAAATGAAGTTAAACCAATCGCAGATATTATCGATGAAGAAGAAAGATTTCCTGAAGAAAATATCCCTAAAATGGCTAAATACGGAATCTTAGGGATCCCATTTCCAAGTGAGTTCGGTGGACAGGGCGCTGATAACCTTTGTTATGCAATGGCAGTTGAGGAACTTTCCAGAGTCTGTGGCACAACAGGAGTTATAGTATCAGCTCACACTTCGCTATGTGCTGCACCAATATATGAGTTTGGCACTCCTGCTCAAAAAGAAAAATACCTGATTCCGCTTGCAAAAGGTGAAAAACTTGGAGCTTTCGGACTAACAGAACCTAACGCAGGAACTGATGCAGCCGCTCAACAAACGGTTGCTGTTAAAAAAGATGACCATTATTTAATAAACGGTTCTAAGATATTCATTACTAACGCAGGTTATGCAGATATATATGTAATCATGGCTATGACAGATAAAAGTGCCGGCACAAGAGGAATTTCAGCATTTATTTTGGAAAAAGATATGCCCGGTTTCACCATTGGTAAAAAAGAACTTAAACTCGGAATAAGAGGTTCAGCTACCTGTGAATTAATCTTTGAAAATGTTAAAATACCTCTCGAAAACCTTCTCGGTCAAGAAGGAAAAGGTTTTAAAATAGCGATGCAAACCTTAGATGGCGGAAGAATCGGTATTGCCGCTCAAGCTCTTGGTATAGCTCAAGGAGCTATTGATGAGACTATCCAGTATGTCAAAGAAAGAAAACAATTTGGAAAACCAATCTCAGCCTTTCAAAACACACAGTTTCAACTAGCAGATATGCAAACAAAAGTTGACGCTGCTCGATGGCTTGTTTATCACGCTGCCTTCTTAAAAGACAAAAAACAATCTTATTCAAAAGCTGCTGCTCAAGCAAAATTATTTGCCTCCGAAACAGCTATGGAAGTAACTACAAAAGCTGTTCAACTTTTCGGAGGTTATGGATATACAAGAGAATACCCTGTTGAAAGAATGATGCGTGACGCAAAAATTACTGAAATATATGAAGGTACTTCTGAAGTACAAAAAATGGTTATTGCAGCTAATATTTTAAAGTAAGGTGGGATTATGAAAATTATTGTATGTATAAAACAAGTACCGGATACAACAGAAGTAAAAATAGACAGTAAGACAGGAACTCTCATCAGAGAAGGAATTCCAAGCATTATTAATCCTGACGATAAAGCAGGTATCGAAGCAGCTATTCAATTAAAAGAAAAATATGACGCTCATATTACAGTCTTGTGTATGGGCCCTTCTCAAGCTGAAACTGCTCTTAAAGAAGCTTATGCAATGGGAGCTGACAGAGTTATCCTATTATCTGACAGAGCTTTTGCCGGTTCTGATACATGGGCTACATCACTAACTCTTTCTTACGCTATAAAAAAATTAGATTATGATTTAATAATTTGTGGAAGACAAGCTATTGACGGTGACACTGCACAAGTCGGTCCTCAAATTGCTGAACACTTAAACTTACCACAGGTAAGTTATGTTACTGATATTGAAAAAATTGATTCATACTTAAAAGTAAAAAAAATCTTTGAAGACGGTTATCAAATAATAAAAATCAAATCTCCATGCTTAATAACAGTTCTTAAAGAAATGAATAACCCAAGATATATGACAATTAATAAAATATTTAATATCTGTAATAAGCAAATTATTGAAAATTGGACCATTAATGACATTGATATGGACGCTAACCTAACTGGTTTAAAAGCCTCTCCTACCCAAGTAAAGAAGATTCAAACTAAAAGTGTTAAGGCTTCAGGCAAAGTACATAATGTTGAACCACAAGAAGGTGTAAAGTTAATAATAGATAAACTACAAGAAAAATTCATAATCTAAGGAGAGTTATATGACTGATATCAAAAAATATAAAAATATATTAGTTTTTGTTGAGCAACGTGAAGGCAAAATTCAAAATGTTTCATTAGAATTAATCAGTAAAGCAAAAGAGCTCTCAGAAAAAAACAAGCAACAGGTTTATACTTTTATACCGGGTTATAAAATTGACGAAACACATGCAAAAGAATGTTTTAGATATGGTGCAGATAAATGTTTTATTACCAATGATGAATTATTAAAAAACTACACAACTGAAACATATACCAAGGTAGTGACAAACTTTATTGATAAATTCAAACCGGAGGCTGTCTTATTTGGAGCGACAACAATCGGAAGAGATTTAGCTCCTCGTGTATCTGCCCGTATTCATACAGGATTGACAGCTGACTGTACTTCGTTGGATATAGACATTGAATCAGGAAATCTTTTAATGACTCGTCCTGCATTTGGAGGAAACATATTAGCAACTATAATCTGCCCTAATCATAGACCTCAAATGTCAACTGTCAGACCCGGCGTAATGACTAAAACCATTGTTAAAGAAACCAAAACTATAAAAATCGAATACCTGAACTCTAGCCTGACTAAAGATGATGTTAATATTGAAATATTAGAAACTGTTAAAACACAATCTGAAAAGAAAAATATTGAAGACGCTAATATCTTAATTTCGGGAGGTAGAGGATTAGGGAAAAAAGAAAATATTGAATTATTAAATAATCTCGCCATACAAATTGGTGGAATGCTTTCAGGCTCTAGAGCAATCGTTGATAATGGCTGGATTGAATCAAATTATCAAGTAGGTCAAACCGGTAAAACTGTCAGACCGGAAGTTTACTTTGCTTGTGGCATTTCAGGAGCTATTCAACATATTGCCGGTATGGAAGAATCAGAATTAATTATTGCTATCAATAAAAATCCGGAAGCTCCCATCTTTGAAGTATCTGATTTAGGAATAGTCGGAGATTTAAACCAAATATTACCCCTACTTACAGAAGAATTAAAAACTTTAAAACTTAAAAAAGAAGCTTAAAAAACCGTTAATATACACACATAGATAAACTGTAGATATGACAATATCTGCAGTTTTTTTATTTTATAACTTTTCAAGCCGGACTTGACTTGCAACGAAGCGAATGTGATTCGAGGATGGCAAAAATAATGGAACACAGACGGCTCATCCGGGCAAAAATATTTTTTTCTCACACGAAGACGCGAAGTCGCGAAGATTATTTAACCACAGAGGACAGACACGCAGGTCAGTCCCAACAAAAAGATACAGAAAAAATAATCCGTGTAATCCGATAAATCCGTGTTAAAAATCAGACTTAACATGCAACGAAACGAAGCGAATGTGATTCGATAACAGTAGAAATAGGAACGCAGATTTCGCAAATTTATATGATTTTATGATAAAGAAATGATTTAGCAGGGAAAGGCACAAACGTTCTGCGAGCATCTTGCTTGAAGTAAAAATACTAAACTCTCTGTGTTACCTGTGGTTAAAAATAAAAAATCATTAGTGTCATTTGTGGTTAAAATTTATTTTCACCCTACAAGCTGGAAGCTTATAGAACTATTCTTCTTCACAATAGGCAAGTTCCCAACCGTGAAAGACAATGATTACTTTTTTGAGTGAAACGTCGGCATAAGGAGGTAGTCCCAGCATTTTACGAGTATAATCATCCTCACTATATTTGGTGAGTTTCTCTTTAGCTTCTTGTATCTTTTGTTGTATTGCTTTTTGTAATTCATTGTCTGTTACACTGCGTTTAATGTATTTTAATTCAATCAGATATGCGTATTTAATATCTTTATATTTTAAATAAAAAGGCTTCATAATTAGGTCGGCATAACCTTTATTCATTTCTTCTTCTGAGGCAGAGATAAAAAAGTCATATATATTTAAAAATGACAGGTAAAATGCCTTTACAAAGGTTTCACCATCGATAAAATCTCTTAATGAACTTTGTTTTTTAATCTCGTTTTCGATAAATTCAAAGGCAGGTTTAAACTCTCCTCTGTATGCCATTTTTCTGACTAATTGCAATAGCTCATATATTTGAACTGAAAAACCAAATGCCTTTTCAAATGATTTTCTGATATATTCAAACATCATTTGCTTGATTGTTTCATTAGGTATTTGCAGATAGGGTAAGCCTTCTTCAAACTTTCCTGAATATGTCAATAAGCCTAGAAAATAAAGCAATGAGATAAAATTATCTTGTTGAGTTATCTGGTCAAAGGGAAAACTCTTACTAATATTTGAATATATTCCATTTTTATTGATTATTTCAGTTAATCTGCTAAAATTTCCATTGAGTTCTTTATCTTTGAGGATGAGGTATTGCAGTTTACCATAATCCATACGGAGGTTATCGTCAATAAGATCTTGAGGTATCCTTTGAGCTGAAATTGATTTGTATACAAAATAAAGAATGGCATCTGTGTTAGATACACTTTCAGTGCTTTCAGCACAAAAGACATAATTATTATACCATTTTTTTATTACTGTTAAAGCTTCATTTTTATCCACTTTTAGCTCTTCTACAGAAATGTAATAATCAAGAATATCATGAACATCTTTATCAGTAAAGCCTAATACACTATTAAAACGTAAATCTACAGAAATATTATTTCCGATATTAAATCCACTGGTAACATCATCCATAGTAACCGGTGAAACTCCGGTGATAAACATCCTTGCCAAACCAGAACCTGTTCCGGAGGTCAGCATTTTAAGGTTGGTAAAAAATTGTTTAAAATATCCTGCCTGACGAGTTATTTGTTTGTATTCACCTTCACCAAAATCAGTAAGTAGGGTATTAGTAAAATTGTCATATTCGTCAATAAAAAGAAATATCTTGTACTTGCTGTTTGTTAATTCTGTCGCAATAGTATGTAACTTCTCATGTGCAGTGTTATCTTTTTTTATCAAATAGATTAAGTCAGCAGGCAGATATTCCGTATATATTCTCGTAAAATGATCTATTACCTTTAAACAATATTTATTAAAATCATCCTGAACTTTATCTTTTTCTTTCAATATAGCTGAAAAATTAAAATACATTACAAGATACTTACCCCTTTCTTCAGTTGGGTTTGAGAGTATCCACGTATCACGAAAAAGTTCTTCAAAACGGTCTTTATATTGTATGTCATAATAAGCATGAAGAGTACTGAGAAATAGCGATTTCCCAAATCGGCGAGGTCTAATCAAGAAAACAAAAGGTGTTTTTTCTATTTCGGGGATAAACATTGTCTTGTCAACATAATAATCATTTTGTTTGTTTACTGTCTCAAAATCTGATTTACCATAAGGGATTCTCTTTATCTTATTCATATCAACTCCTTTTGTGTCATTATATTATGTCTTGGATTAGTGGGCGATAACCATTTTAAGTATCCACCCTTTTTAATCAAAATAATATCTTTAACATAATTGTCAACAAAAATAGGTGGTATACTTGCAATCATATTATATTTATTAATATTATGTTCTTTAAGAAT
>Ga0334898_1001923_pt1 | contig 20797 bp, 16 predicted proteins | sample GraSluR3_MG_10_FD_207228 | JGI IMG/M metagenome (GOLD analysis project Ga0334898, IMG submission 207228) | Sludge microbial communities from methane-producing bioreactor in Wageningen University, Netherlands - Granular Sludge_3_08-R3 | ecosystem: Engineered > Bioreactor > Anaerobic >... | reverse complement strand
TATAAAAGGCCAGTAAAGGTATTCCGAACCGCCGCTTAGATTTTCCTTTCCGCCCAATTGGGCGGAAAGGAAAATCTAACTTATCTTTGAAGTAAAGTTGTCTAAAGAAGGGGAGTATTTAAGAATTCCAATTATTCCTATTAAACTGCTTATTAGATAAATATTTAAAGATTCAAAAATAAGATTCCAAGTCAAATAAATTATTAGAGGTGTTCCAATTAAGAAAATTCCAAGTCCAACAATTAATGAAATCTTGCTGGGTATGGCTTTCAAATTATTCAAATGATATTTTTCTTTCAACCCGCAACTTTTACAAATTAATTCAATGGTTTTTCCTTTTTCCATTGAAAATTCTATTCGGTCAGTTTTCCAAGTGTAAAAACTGATTTTCTTATTACAATCTTTGCAGTTAGTCTGTAGTCTCATTTTCAAAATGTTGCATAACGGCTGGGGGTGTGACCAGTTTGGGGGCGCGGGGCTTGGGATTTATCCCACTTTAAGAAGTTCCCTGCGTGCCGACCCGATTCCGTAACCTATTCAGCCCAAATTGGTTACACCCCTTGTTACCGCCTGTGCTTTATTATTAATAGTCTTAATTAATTGTCTGTTTTGTCCTTGAACTTAATTTCTGCAATTTCAGCATTTGTTTCTTCTTCAATTCGTTGTTTATCTTTTCTAGAAATATAGAACTTTACGCCTTTCCATCTTACAAAAAACAAAGAAACAATAAATTGTACTGAAATAGATATAAGAAGAATAGTAGTCTGATTTTCTGACATATAGTTATTAATAACGAAATGTATTATAAATATTACAATTGAAGTTAAAATTATGGAATAGAGCCAATTATTACGTATAGAAATGTTAAGTGAGTTGTACTTTTTATTTAGGATTGTTTTATGTAGACTCAATTCTAAATTTTCTTTCTGGACTAAGGTTCTTCTTTCTTTTTGAACTAATTCAAATTTTTCAGATTCAAGAGCAACTTTCTCAGCTTCATAATCAACTTTGGTTTTCTGGAAGTATCTTCTTATTTCGAGAGTTATATCATCATCGGATTTGTTTTGAATTCTTAAACGATTTACATTTTTAGCAATTTCAAGTATATTTTCTTTTCTTAACGATTGAATGTCTGTTGCTGTTTCAAGTATAAAATACAAATCTTCAACTTTAAAAAAGTCTTTTTCAGGCAATAATGAGAATTGAATTATTTTAGCAAACAATGGAGAAAAATCACAAGTACTGTGCTCAATACAACCATTATTAATAACCATCATTTGAATAAATGAATCTAAGCCGATTGCAATTGGGTCATCATTTCTAAAAGCAGTTTCATTGGCATATGCTCTAACCGTTCCATCTTTAGTTAAAATCCAACTTTTACGTTTTTGATTTAAAAAAAGAGCACCCTGAACTAGACCAGCATCGTGTGTTAAAACATTTTTAGATTTATAACTGTTTCTTCGCCCAAAATTAATTGCATTTATTCTATTTTGAGTTTCTTCATCGTACTGCCCTTTTTCGATTGCATTATGTAATTCAAGAAAATCAATTAACTCAATATTCAAATTTTCACAGAAGGTTGATGGTACTTCTTCAATTTCTAAAAAGAATTGTTCAAAGTCTTGCTTTGTGCGACAATGTCTTTTCAAAGCTGTTTTTATTATACCACATTCTGTTTCCTTAATTATGTCAATTCCAAATTCATCAAGTGATGCTAAAACTGCTTGTTTTTTCTTAAGAATTGCTCTCTTGTATTCTTCTTTACTTATGTAAAAATATATCGGCTTTATTTTTAATTTTTCAAATACTTCTTCAATAGGTTTATATGAAAGATGAAGTTCGTGTCCTTCCAAGCCCAATGTCATTAATATGTTTGTATCAAGAATGAAATATGATTCTTTAAACATATCAATTGTAAAATCATCAGCATAACTTTTAGCTGTAAGTAATGTTGCAGAAAACATAGAAGTACCATACAACCAAAGCAAATCATTGTCTTCTCTTTCTTCACTTTCTATAAACTTAACGAATTGATTTTTTAACCAATCTTTATCACTTGGATTAATCTTAAAATTTTCAAAGCAAGATTCTAAAATTTTTTCAAGGTTAAATGAGCTTCTTTTTTTCTTTACATTTTTTAGTTTTAAATCATTTATCCAATCATATCTGTATTCCTTGAAAAAGTGTATAAGAAGTTTATTAAACCATTTATTAATTATTTCATTTCCATTTTCTGATAGGTATGTTTCTGATTTACCGAACCACTTATGTATAACATTGTTTTGAATTATTTCGCTTTCTCTTACACTCTTATCAATAATTTCTTTTATTTCAGGTTTAAGAAAATGGCGATTTTCTTTAGAAATAATTTTTTTATCATTTCTTAAATGGATTATTGCATCTTCCAAATCAGGAATACTGAATAGAACGTCAATGTATTGCTCAATTCGGGCACAAATTGATTTTGTTGATATACCATTAGATTGTTTTTCATATATAACCTTAAGGATAATCTGAGCTAAAGCCCTTTTTGTTAAAGACTTAAAACTTGTATCGTGCTTTATGAGAACTGAATTTAATACATCAATCATAACGGTATTTTTTTTATTTAAAGCAAAAGTATTTCATTCAGCACTGAATTAGTATAAGAATAATGAAAACTTATTAACATAATTTTCTTCGAGTTTTTCTAGCATTGGCGGTAACGGTTGGGGGTTGTGGCTAGTGGGGGAGTGCGTAGCATGCGTTTTCGTCACGTGACGAAAACGAAACGGTGCGGGTGTACCCTTTGCGTGTACTTTTATATCCCCCCATTAGCTACACCCCATGTTGTATGCTGGTGTTTCATGTCCACAGGGTGAAAGGTGGCGTTTGGAATGGCGTATCTTTCGACCCGATGACATGACGGCCCTAATTTTGTTTTTGTGCGTGGGCAAATCCTTAAGCCGCCCTTAAAGGCGGTTGGCTGGGCTGGGCTTGGAAGCTCTTTGGCAAGTTTTGGCTGTGCCAAGGTTAGTGCGACTTGCCAAAGTGCTTGCAAGTGGGGTGGGCTTAGCTGCGTACAAATATCCCGAGTACTTCTAATAGCTGTGGTTGGTCATATAATGCAACTTTTGCAATGGCATCAAAATCATCCATCCACTCTTTAAGTGCCAATAAAGCCGCATTTTTAGATTTTGTTACGTCTTGCGACTCTCCCAATTCTTTATCATAGTTAGCCCTGTCGGCTAAAAGCGTATCGAGCTTGGATAAGCAATCTGTCACAACATCCGAAGTGATTTTAATCTTATCCATTTCAGTTTGTATGGTGGCGTTTTTCTGAATTGTACCATAAAACATTTTTACCTTATCGAAAAACTCATTGTACTTAGCAGGGAAACGACCCTTTACGCCTAAACTGCTCAGCACATCGGGATTCTTTTTGAAGAAAATGAGCACCTGGTCACGGTGACGTTTAAATAAAGCCTGTAGTTGGTTGTAGCTCGCTTTGTAGCTATTGGATGCAATTTTGCTTTCGGCATCTTCGGTTTTATTGCGTTCCCATACTTCTTTGGCATTGTTGTACACTTCCAAGCCTTCGGCTATTTTAGCAGCATCCATCCCGTAGGCTTCAAGGGCTGGTTGAATTTCTGCATGGGTTTGGGCATTGGTTAACGCAATGCGAGAACGTTCTAAAAACTTAGATTCGGATGTTAATAGGTTTGATGACATGATTTTGGGTTTTAGTTAATAAAATTTTGATTTTATAGAACGGTTAATAAATATTTATTAACATTGGTTTTTAGTGTTTTAGTGTTTGGGTGTAACGTGAATTAAGTAAAATGTGTTCCTAAATCGGTAAAATCTGCTCCTTAAACGGTAAAACCTGCTCCTTAAACGGTAAGATGCATTCCTTAGCCCGTTGGTTGCACTCCTTAAATGGTAAAATATACTCCTTAAACGGTAAATCGGACTCCTTGGCAGTTGTATTGCGCTCCTTAACTGGTGAAATCGGCTCCTAAGCTGGTAGGTTAGACAACTTGGCAGATTAAATCAGCTTGCAATGGCTTCTCTAATATTCCTTATTGCCGTTTTCCCGTTCCTTGAGATTTTATGTGCCTAAAACGCTAATTACCTTTGATTTTTTTAACGATTAATCTGTAAAATTATTATACCTGTTACTTAATACTAATGTGATGATAATTCATTTGCAATCATTTCCGCTTGTTTTAGTACAGTTTCGGTTGCGAGTTTCTGCATGTCGGGTGGATAACCGTATTGCCTTAATGTGCGCTTGATTATTACTTTGAGTTTTGCCCTTACGCTTTCTTTAATTGTCCAGTCGATTGAGGCGTTTTGTTTTACACGCTCGGTTATGATAACCGCCAATTCTCTCAATTTGTCTTTTCCCATTAAATCCCGTGCGCTTTCGTTATCGGCTACTGCGGTGTAAAAGGCATATTCAAAATCGCTTAAGCCCATATGCTTTGCTTCGCTGTCCATGTCAACGATTTCTTTACTCAGTTTTATGAGTTCGTCCATGACTTCGGCGGCGGTAAGGATTTTATTGTGATATTTTTTTATGGAGTTTTCGAGCATCTCCATTAATGACTTGCTTTTTACCAGATTCTTTTTCGAGCGTGTTTTTATTTCATCGTTCAGTAGCTTTTTCAAAACTTCGAGAGCTACATTTTTGTGTTCCATTCCTTTTAATTCCAACAGGAATTCTTCAGATAGAATAGAAATATCGGGCTTTTTAATCCCTGCGGCATCGAAAACATCAATAACCTGTTCGGAAACCAAGGCTTTATCAATAACCTGACGGATGGTAGTTTCAATTTCTTCATCGGTTTTACCCGAACCTGTACCGTCGAATTTTGCCAGACGTGCTTTTACTGCTTGGAAAAACGCCACTTCTTCTTTTACATCCATTGCCTGCTCATGGGGAATAGCGATTGCGAAGGATTTTGAAAGTGCTGTTACTTCATTGATGTAACGCTTTTTGCCATCTTCCAAATTGAGGATATGTTCTTCGGCTGCCAGTATCATAGCCAACTTTTTGGAAGTCTCGGCTTCGAAATAATCTTCGTAATTAAACCCGTGATACATATTGGAAACTACTTCGAGTTTTTCCAACATTAGCTGAACGGCTTGTTCCTGAGCAATGGTCGGGTCGCCTTTACCGCCAGCATCGGAATAAAAAGAAAGTGCTTTTTTAAGGTCGGAAGCAATGCCTAGATAATCGACTACTAAACCGCCTGGTTTATCTTTATACACACGGTTAACCCTTGCAATGGCTTGCATGAGGTTATGCCCTTTCATGGGTTTGTCGATATACAAGGTGTGCATGCTTGGCGCATCGAAACCCGTAAGCCACATATCACGAACGATTACCAATTTTAGTTCGTCATCGGTATCTTTCATTCGGTCGGCAAGGGCTTTGCGTTGCTGTTTGGTTGTATGATGTTTGGCAATTACGGCACCATCGGAAGAAGCAGAAGTCATCACCACTTTAATTACGCCTTTGTCCAAATCGTCGGAATGCCATTCGGGTTTTATTTTGATAATGGCATTGTACAACTCGGCAGCAATGCGGCGGCTCATGGTAACAATCATTCCCTTGCCCTCGAAAACTTCCTGACGTTGTTCGAAATGGGTAACAATATCTTTGGCAATGGTTTTAATGCGGTTTTCACTGCCCACCAAGGCTTCTAACTGTGTCCATTTGGCTTTGGCTTTCTGGTTATCGGTTAAATCATCCTCTTTGAGTTCTTCGTCCAGCTCATCAACCAGTTGTTTACCCTCTTCGCTTAAATTGACCTTTGCCAAACGGCTTTCATAAAAAATACGAACGGTTGCCCCATCTTCAACAGCTTGTGCTATATCATAAACATCAATATAATTTCCGAAAACGGCAGGGGTGTTTACATCGGTGCTTTCGATAGGTGTTCCTGTAAAGCCTAAATAGGTGGCATTGGGTAAAGCATCGCGCATGTATTTGGCAAAACCATAGACTACTTTTTTACCAATGATGTTGCCTTGGTCGTCTTTATCGTCTGTAGTTTTTGCTTTAAAACCGTATTGGGTGCGGTGTGCTTCATCGGCAATTACCACAATATTTTCACGTTGTGATAGCGTTTCGTACACATTGCCCTCTTCGGGCTGGAATTTTTGAATGGTGGTAAAAACCACACCACCCGAAGCGACTTTCAAGAGTTCTTTCAGGTGTTGACGGTCTTCAACCTGTTTTGGTTCCTGACGCAATAATTGTGTAGATGCGGCGAAAGTATCAAACAGCTGGTCGTCTAAATCGTTGCGGTCGGTAATAACAACTACGGTTGGATTATCGAGAGCCAACACGATTTTACCCGTAAAGAAAACCATTGACAAGGATTTGCCGCTGCCCTGTGTATGCCAGACTACACCACCTTTGCGGTCGCCCACTGGCTGGTTTAATGCGCTTGGCACACCGTAACTCTCGGGGCGTTCCGCCACAATATCGCCTTCGGTTAAAATATTGTATTGCGTATTAAAGCCTGTTGCCCTTAGCGTTGATTCCACTGCCCTGTTAACTGCATAATACTGATGGTAGGCAGCCAGCTTTTTAACTGTGGTTATGGTGGTAATTCCTGTTTTGGCATCTTTCCCGATTCCTTCGTCTCGGGATTTCGCAAGCTCAACCTTTTTTGACTTCTCAAATACGGTAAAATGACGGATTAAATCGAGCAGGGTTTCTTTATTTAGCATCCCGTTTATAAGGGTCTGCATTTGACTTTGCAGGTTTGATGCCTCGGTTTTTCCATCTTCGGATTTCCAAGCCATAAAGCGACTGAAACCTGCTGAAATAGTTCCTGCTTTAGCTTCCAAACCATCGGAAATAATTACAAAACCATTGTATGTAAACAGACTTGGAATTACTGATTTGTAGGTTTCAATCTGACGAAATGCTGATTTAACGGTGGCGTTTTCGTCGGCTGCATTTTTTAATTCGATAACTACTAAAGGAATTCCATTGACAAACAGAATTACATCGGGTCGTTTGTTGTTGCCGTTTTCGATTACCGTAAACTGATTTGCAACCAGAAATTCGTTGTTCAGGGGATTGGCAAAGTCGATTAGCCAAACCAAGTCGCCACGTTCGTTGCCTTTGTCCTGATAACTTATATTAATCCCTTCGGTAAGTAAACGGTGAAAGCTCTCGTTGTTGGTTAATAATTCAGGCGAATTGATGCGAAGTAATTCTTTAATGGCTTCGTTCTGTGCATCGGCTGAAATGGTTGGATTAATCCTTCGAACTGCATTTTGTAAGCGTTCCAATAAAATAACATCCTCGTAAGTGTTTCGTTCAGGATTTTCACCATCAGGTGCTATGTTTGGCGCATAGAGATATTCATAGCCCAAACTTTCCAGTAGTTCAATGGAGAATTCTTCTATTGTGTTTTCAGTTAAACGGGTCATTCTTGTAAAATTTTTATCATTTGCTCTATAGATAAATTTAATTCATAGTCAGTATATTTTCTATTGTGTTTATTTTCTGGATGATGTATAGAGTTTCTGATAAATGTTTGTACTGTTCTATTTTGAGGTGTTTGAGCAATACCTTGACTTTCCTTTATCCAACTACAATTCTGTTCTATTCCTTTGTTACTAAGCCATTGGTCAAAGTTGTTTTCATATGAATTTCTCTCATTTTCATCAATAGCTTTTGATTGAATATAGCCATAAAGTTCGTTGTGAAATTCAACTGTTGGTAAGTTATATGCAAACCAATTTACTTCACCCCAGGTAGGACTAATGTCACCAAACAGCCCCCAACCTTCAGCCTGTGCATTTACAATATCGATTTCATTTTCTGAATTTCTTTTAAGTAGTAATAAGTTTGCACCTGCACCAAAAGAACCTTTGAACATATAAGGTGAATGTGTAGATATAAATATTTGTTTATCTTTTGATTCTTCTAATAATAAATCGAGAAGTTTTTCTTGCGCTTTTGGATGCAAATGCAATTCGGGTTCATCGATTAGGTAAATAATTTTCCCTTTAGAAGCACCTGCAATATTTTTTAATAGTAAAAGTGTTAAAATTATTTCAACACCTGAACCCAAATCTTTAATAGATATTTGTTTAAGTTCATCTGCCTTTCTGATAGTAAAAAAAGCATTACTAAAAGGAATTAATAGGTTTAATAAATCAATTTTTAAATTTTCAAATTCTTCATTTCCAAAGAAATTCTTTAAGTCACTGGCAGTTTTAGCACCAGCACTACTTTCTGTAATTTCATCAACTGTTTTAAAATATTCACCCGTTATGTTTTTTACTAGTTCTTTTTCGTTTTCAGCATTAAGGTTTTTAATAAATTTCCAATTTAAATCCTCTAAGATTCTTTCGAAGGTTGTTTTGTAATTTCCTGTTGTAATTTGCCTATTTCTATTTTTATCGAAATAAAAAACATTTAATCCATCTCCATCAATGTAGTTATTATTAAATGGCTTATCCCTTGAATCTACATCTCTTTTATCAGCACCATTTGCATCTTTGTATTTGCTTTTAGATTTAAAATAAGAATGTGTTTCAAAGGCTGATGACAAAAGTTTATTTCTTTCCTTTTTTTCTCTGCTTTTCGCTGAAAATTCTATCCCTTCTGCCAGAAAATACCAGTTATTTGAACTATAAAATATGATTATCCGTAAACACACCTAAAGGTAAAATTAAATGTGTAACGTCATTGCAAGGAGCGTTTTTTGCAACGAAGCAATCATTAGATATTCAATCTAATAGAGATTGCTTCAATCCTCAAAGTATGAGGATTTCGCAATGACGCTAAGGCTTTAGGTATCATAACGGACAATCATTCTATAAAAATCAATAGTTGATTTAAACTTAAAATCATCTATATCAGCAACAACTTTAATTTCTTCTTTGTAATTATTAAAGTCGTTGATTGAAAGTTTGTTTTCTACTGAAAAACTGTTTAGGGTCAAATAATTTATGGCTTCTAATATTGTGGTTTTTCCGTTGCCGTTTTCTCCGATAAGTATATTTAATCCACTTCCTTTACTACCATTCGGAATAGCTATGTTTTCAATAGTTTTATCTGTAAAACATTTAAAATTTTTGATATGTAAACTTTTTACAAACATTTGAATACGGAATTATTGTACAGTTATCTCGCCACTCATTAACTTTGGTAATAAGGTATTGCGTAATTTTTCTAAAGTTCTTATTTGAAATTGATTATTCATAATTTTATTAAAATATGGTGCAATATCAAGTTCAAATGCTTTAATTATTCTTTCAGATGGAAGTTTAATGCTATAGCCTTTAAAAGTTTCTGTTGTAATCGTATCAAATACGCTTCCATAAGCAGCGGATTGTAATTCTTCAACAGAATGATTGATTAACAAATAAGTAAAGAAATAGCAATCTTCAAATTTGGGTTTAATGCCATAATTAGACTGACTGAAAGCCATAGGTTCTGATAAAATACAATATTTACCTACTGTTCCTCTTGCAGAAATAACAGTGCAAAGTTTGGGTAAAAGTTTAGCTGAACTATTGTTTAATCCTTCATTAGTAATTGACTTTTCAGAATCAGTAACAACAGATTTATGATTGGATGCAATATCACCACCTGAAAGCCATTTAACATCCCCATTCCAATATTCATCCATAGAAGTTTTTGGAGTTCCTCCACCAATTAGTTCAATTGCATCATATAGAATAGTTTCCTCCCAATCCTCTTTTGCTTCTTCCACAAACCACTGCCTAAAAAGCGTTTCAGCCATTTGTTCGAGGGTATTGTTTTGGCGGTGGAGGAGGTCTATTTTATCGTCGAGGCTGGAAAGGGTTTCGGCTATGGCTTTTTGTTCGGGGAGGGGGGGGAGGTTAATTTCAATCGCATTAATAACGGGCACTGTCAGACTTGGTACAGCAGAACCAACATTCAAATTTGTATAATCAATTAAAGTAAGTTGATAATACAAGAATTTGGGTATTACTTTACTTCTCTCAATTTTAGTCCAAAACATTGTATCTACTGTCCAGAAAGGATTGTTTTGATACATTATATTATTTAAAGAACCTTTACGAGGTATGAGAATTGATTCGTCATTATATAAATAATTATCTACATAACGCATAATGCCACCACTGCCAAGACATGGGATTTGGCCACTATTTAACCCTTTATGGTCTTTACCATATTTTACTTCTAAAACATCCGCTAATTGAACCTCTTTCCAATCGCTCATTTTTTTTCAAATATCATATTAATATTAATTTCTGAAGCAAAAGCCTTTATTACAGTTAGTTTTTCAGCTTTATAAGAGTCTTTTGATTGTACTTTTGTCCTAGTGTAATCAGATAAACGATAATTGAAAATTCTTTGTAAATTATTTATAACAGTTTCTGCATAAGGGTCAATGATGAAAATTATTTTATCTCTATTCTTTCTTATGAGGTCATTAAAATGTTCGTCTGCATAATTAAATGAATAACCTGCAATTACAATGACTTCAGAGGCTCTGATTAATTCAACTGACTCATGCCAAATATCTATATACTCATTTGAAAGAACTGGTTTTAATCTGAGAGGAGGTACAATAGATGGTATAATGTATTTATTTTCCTCAAAACTTGTGTTTGGAGCAACTATATCATCAAAGAATGTAAGTAAATCAAGATTATCATAATCATCAATAATGCATTCTCCACGATTATCTAATCGAATATATTTTTGAAGATTTCCATGGAAATATTTAGTGTTTGAAAAGAAATGACCAGCAAAAGAAGTGTAGTTAAATGTTATCACCTTATCTGCTGAAGTAATCTCAGAATAAAAGGGTATTTTTTCACCAGATTTAGCGTAAACTGATTTTTCCTTCCAAACTAAATACGCCCAAAGAGTCCAGCTTATATATAAATAGTTTCTTATGTCACGTTTGTCGTTATTGTAGAAACCAATAAAATGTTTTAGCAACAAGTTCTCAAAATCCATTAAATTACGATAAACATATTTTAATACAGGATGATTTGGTTCTCTAATGCTAATTTCTAATATCCGTTTCATTACAACATCGAAAGTGTCTGAAAATGACAATTTACCTAAGTCTACAATTTCTTCATCAGACACTGAAACATCCGAAAAAACAGCACGAATTAAATCTGCCGTTTCTTCATCAAGTATCACATCCTCTTGCAACTTTTGAATTTTCTCTAAGAAAGAAATTACAATTTTAGCAATTTTCTCATGTTCTTCTGAAAGTGTTTCATTTTCTTTAGTTTTCTTAATTTGAACTAAAATAGTATTAACTTCTTTCTTAAATTCTGAAGCTAAACGATCAACAGCTTTTTTAACAAAATCATCGTAAGAAAATCTAAGCCCTTTTAAAATATTTCGAAGTTTTTTGTCTATTTCTTTTCCAATTTCATCTGCATATAAGAAATCTCGAATTTGTGGTACGAGTTCATTTGCTAATGGCATATTGATTTCATTAGTTTTTTCTACACCTGCACCAAGTACTAGTAAATTACTCATTGAAATTGATTTTAGCAAGGTTATCGGAGATACGTTTGTTTAGTTCAGTTTCTTCTTTTAGCTGTTCTTCAAATTCAGCTTTCAAGGTTGTAAAGCGTTCTTTAAAATCGAAGTCGTCTTCTTCATCAGCCAAACCCACATAGCGCCCAGGGGTCAAAACATAATCAAGTTCTTTCACTTTTTCTACTGGCGTAGCATTGCAGAAACCTTTTACATCCTCGTAATTACCATCGGGGTTACGCCAATTGTGGTAGGTATCGGCAATTAGCTTTATATCTTCCTGCGATAGTTCTTTGGTACGGCGGTTTATCAGAAAACCCATGTTGCGGGCATCGATAAACAAGATTTCTTTGCTGCGGTTTTTAAATTTACCATTGGTTCGGCTACGGCTTAAAAACCATAAAGAAGCAGGTATCTGTGTATTTAAAAACAACTTGGCAGGGAGGTTTACAATGCAGTCCACCAAATCGGCTTCAATCAATGCTTTTCGTATTTCACCCTCGCCAGAAGATTTTGAGGTCAACGCCCCCTTTGCCAGTACAAAACCAGCTTGTCCGCTTGGTGCCAAGTGATACATAAAATGTTGTATCCAAGCATAGTTGGCATTGCCAACGGGCGGTGTTCCGTATTGCCAGCGACCATCGGTGCGGAGCAAATCGCCGCTCCAATCGCTCACGTTAAAAGGTGGGTTGGCAATTATATAATCGGCTTTTAAATCTTTGTGTGCATCGTTTAAAAAAGAACCTTCGTTGTTCCATTTTACCTGAGAGCTGTCAATACCACGTATGGCAAGGTTCATTTTTGCCAGTCGCCATGTAGTTTGATTGCTTTCCTGACCGTAAATGGAAATATCATTAACCCGCCCCTGATGTTCTGTTACAAATTTTTCGGATTGCACAAACATACCACCTGAACCACAGCAAGGGTCGAACACCCTGCCTTTATAGGGCTCTAACATTAAAACCAATAGTTCTACAATACTACGGGGTGTATAGAACTGTCCGCCTTGTTTGCCTTCGGCAAGGGCAAATTCACCTAAGAAATATTCGAAAACGTGTCCGAGAATATCGGCACTTCGGGATTTGGCATCGCCAAGGGCGATGTTTCCGATTAAATCAATCAGCTCTCCTAAGCTGGTCGGGTCGAGGTTTTGTCGAGCATAAACCTTTGGCAAAACACCTTTTAATGATGGGTTTTCCTTTTCGATGGCATCCATTGCTTCGTCAACGGTTTTACCAATAGTGGGTTGTTTCGCCATTGACAAAAGAGAATTCCAACGGGCTTCCGTTGGAACAAAGAAAACATTCTCCGCTTTGTATTCGTCTTTGTCTTCGGGGTCGGCTCCAGCGTATTCGCCTTCACCTGCATTTAGCTTGTTGAATAATTCCTCGAAAGCATCAGAGATATATTTTAAGAAAATCAATCCTAAAACCACATGCTTGTATTCAGCTGCATCTATGTTTTTCCTTAGCTTATCGGCTGCTTTCCAGAGCTGCTTTTCTAAAGGTTCTTCGTTATTCTTACCGTTCTTTTTAGCCATTAATTATTTTTCTTTAAAAAATTTCCCAAATCGTATTTGAGTTCAAAGATAGCAAATAAGTTTGGGCGCGATAGCCACGTAAACAGCTCTTCCCGCAAAATGGGATTTGTGCGTTTGCCTGTGCGTTTTGCGGGATGTGCTGTTTGTGCGGTGGGGTTGCCTTGCTAATACCACTGTCTCTTGTCTTTGTGCGGGGGGAGAAAAACAAAATTTCTTCCTAACTATCAAAATCATATTTCTTCAGGATAAATTTTGGTATCTGTCTTTTCTTTCTTGAATAATTATTGTTCGTAAGGACGTATCGTTTTGGGGTTTAACACTTGCATACAACGGTTCGGGGCTTGGCGTAGTGGCGGTATTTTAGCACTACCTTTGATAGGAAGCCGAAAGTTCAAATTTAGCAAAAAAGTTGATAGGAAGAACGAAACCCGCCATTACGTCAAACCCTTGTTAGTGGCTGTGGCTATTGGTCGTCCGTTGTCTATTGGGTTGTGTGTCGGCTGAAAAAAAATAAAAAAAAGAGGGGGAAGGAAATTTTTTCTCGGGTTGGGAAAAGGCAAGCTCTTTACGCATTTTTATTGGCTTTGTGTGGTTGCCAAAATGCGTAATGTGCTTGCCTGTGTGTTGGCTTATTTATTAGTGCTGATGCCCACTGTGGTCGTGTGGTTGGCTTTCGATTACTTCTGTACCCTCTGTTACATCTACTGTAAAATCTGCTGTATGTATTTTTCCGTCAAGCTGGAACTGTACCCACATTCTGTAAACTCCTGTTTTCTCAAAACGTGTTTCCCCGTGAATAGGATATTTTTCGTTTGATGTGGGGTGTATGTGCAAGAAATCTTTATTTTCTTTGCCTATTACTACAACGTGTGCCACTGCTCCCAAATGCTGCTGTATATCATTGCCTGTAACGAATTTGCCGTTTTTCTCAATGGATATGCCCATATACTGCGGTCTGTTGGTTTTAAAGTCGTTGCCGTTTACCAATGTAACTGTGTAGCCGTCCACTTTTGAAACCCATTTGTTTTTTGTGTTATCAGGTTTGGCTGCAACATTTCCCGCAACTTCTATTTCCTGTTTGTTTACTGTGGCTGATGAATTACTTGCTTTAAAGTCTGTGTAAATAATGTATTTCCCACTGTAAGGAAATGTTTCGGTTACGGTATTTGTTCCGTTTGCCTGTTCTATTGGGTGTATGTGGTCAAACCAAGTTAATTCTTCATTGACAACCAACATATGGATTTTCTTTTCGTGTACTACGTCCAACGCTACATTCTTTCCGTTTTCGGTAATGGCAACTGAAAACTCTGTTGGTTTTCCTGCTTCAATGGTCTGCGGTGTGAAAGCCAATTTTACATCAATGTTTCTCGAATTGTCTTTTTGTACCAACTCTAAATCCATTTTACATTTAGGACAAGTGTCGCCTTTCTTTCCTGTAACTTCGGGGTGCATCGGACAAGCATAAACGCCCTCCGTATCTGCGTGTTGGTGTTCGGTTGCATCTGATGTATGATGTTGATTGCCGTTTGAATTGTTGCAAGATGCGAAAAGCAACCCGAATGAAACGGCACTTGCAAGCAATGTTATTTTTACTGATTTATTCATTTTTACTTATTTTTTTACAGTTGTTTTTGCAATGATTAAGCTATTGGTTCTGCTTTGAAACCTGTTTTTTTGATGATTTCCAAAACTTGTTCTTCGCTTATTCCCTCTGATTTTACAGTAAGGATTTTGTCTTTGTTTGTGGTGTCCACGTTCCATTCGCAAACACCCTCTGCACTGTCTAAATGTGGTTTTACTGATGCTACACAACCGCCACAATTAATATTTGTCTTAAATTGAAATTCTTTATTTTCCATTTTATTGAATTTTGAATTGTTATTAAATGATTTCTTTTATTTTTTGAGTTTGTCGGCAGGTGGATTATAGTCGGGCAAACTTGTAACTCTTACGGTATCTACTCCGTCAATATCCCAAGTGATAGGTATCATTGTCATATACTCACATTTCGGACACATATCGCCTTGCGAGCCTATCATTTCCCTATGTCCGGGACAACCTGTAATGATATTACCTGCTGCATCAATCAATTCGCCATTTTCATTACGATTGGCTTTTTGTGTTTCCGTATTGCTTACGGCTGTTTCGGTTGCGTGGTCGTGTCCCTCGTGTTGGTTGTGGCTGTTACTGTTTCCACAAGATGCAACAAACATCGCTATTGATGCAAGTGCTGCTATCGCTGTTTTTCTTACTATCATTTTTTAAAATTTTAATTGTTATTTGATACTGCAAATTTCAGTACATTATCATTCTGCTTTGTTGTGTTATTTATTGTTTGATTTGTGAGATTTACTGAAATCAGTGATGATGTTCGTGTGCTGTTGGTTCTGCCTTTACGCTGCACAATATTGAATTATCGTGTTTGTGTGCAAGTGTTTCCAACTGAATGGTTACGTGATGAACGTTTAAGTGTTCCAAGTCGTGTTCTATTTTACGAAGCATTTTTTCGCTTTCTTCAATCGTCATTTTTTCATTCACAACTGCGTGGCAGGTCAAAGCGTTCAGTCCGCTTGTAATCGTCCAAATATGTAAGTCGTGAATGTTTTGAATACCGTCTGTCTTTAAGATTTTGTCCGTTACTTTTTCTATTTCTACATTATTGGGTGTACCCTCCATAAGTACGTGTACCGATGATTTGGTAACTAAATATCCGCTTCGCAATACCAATATGGAAACGATAACACTTGCTAAAGGGTCTGCCCAACTCCAACCAAAAAACATAATAAGCAAAGCTGCGATGATTGCACCAACCGAACCCAACATATCACTGATGACGTGTAGGTATGCTCCACGCATATTGAGATTTTCTTTTACATCAGCACCTCGCATCATTATCCAAGCTACAAGCACATTGAGCAATAAGCCAATAAATGCAATAATGAGCATTCCGTAGGATTGAATTTCGGGCGGATTTTGGAAACGTTCGATTGCTTCATATATAATATAAACTGAAATCAGTATCAGCGTTGCTCCATTGATAACCGCAGCCAATATTTCAAACCGTTTATATCCATACGTTTTACCATAATCGGCTACTTTACTGCTGAATTTAAAAGCCATTAGAGCAATGAACAATGAAATAGCATCGCTCAACATATGTCCTGCATCAGCCAATAGAGCAAGGCTGTTTGTAATCAAGCCACCGATAACCTCTACTGCCATATAAGCCGTAATAATAACAAGGCTGATGGTTAAGGTTTTTTTGTTCGAACTGTGCGAATGGTTGTGTTCTTGTCCCATATTTTTCTTTTTATCCGTTACTATTTTGGTTCAATGCTTTACTTTTTCCATTTTAACCGCAAACTGTTACTTACCACGCTCACAGAACTCAATGCCATTGCTGCTCCTGCAATCATTGGATTAAGTAAAAATCCATTTATCGGGTAGAGAATACCTGCTGCAATTGGAATACCGATAAGGTTATAGATAAATGCCCAGAACAAGTTTTGTTTAATAGTAGCTACAGTTTGTTTTGAAAGCCTAATTGCTTGTGGAATCTTGGTAAGATCTGATGAAATGATTGTCATTTTGGCTACGTCCATTGCTATATCTGAACCTTTACCCATCGCTATACTCACATCTGCTGTTGCCAATGCGGTACTGTCATTGATACCGTCCCCAACCATAGCTACTACTTTTCCGTTTTGTTGCAATTCTTTTACAAAATCGGCTTTGTGTTGTGGCAATACTTCGGCTTTATAGTGTCTGATGCCTGTCTGCTCTGCTATGGCTTTTGCTGTGGCTTCGTTATCGCCTGTAAGCATATACAAATCAATACCCATTTCCTGCATTTCCTTTATGGCTGCTACCGATGTTTCTTTTATCTTATCGGATATGGCAATTACTGAAAGAGCTTGTTTGCTGTCTGAAAACCAAATAACGGTTTTCGATTGTTTGCCCCATTCATCGGCTTGTTGTTTTAATTGGTTTGGAATACTGATGTTGTTTTCTGCCAATAGTTTTTTATTGCCTACAAAATAGGTTTCGTTATTATGATTGGCTTTTGCTCCTTTACCTGTAATGCTGTCGAAGTCTGATAATTGAGTAGCTGTAACACCCTCCAAATGTTTTACCACGGCTTCTGCCAAAGGGTGTTCTGATTGCTTTTCGATACTTAAAAGAATGTCTTTGACGGTATCGTTATTGTTTAGCCATTGAATGCCTGTTACCTGTGGTCTGCCCTCTGTAATTGTTCCTGTTTTGTCTAATATGATGGCATCTACTTTTTTGGCTAATTCAAGGCTTTCAGCATCTTTTATTAAAATACCTTTTTCAGCACCTTTGCCAACACCTACCATTATTGCCGTAGGTGTAGCCAATCCCAAAGCACAAGGGCAAGCGATAACCAATACCGTAACGGCTGCTAATAATCCCTGTACTACTGCATTATCGCCACCCAATGTTACCCATAAAATGAATGTAAGAATAGCAATGCAAATAACTACGGGAACAAAAATACCTGCTATTTTATCAACCAATTTCTGTACAGGTGCTTTGCTTCCCTGTGCGTCCTGTACCATTCGGATAATTTGGGCAAGCATTGTTTCTTTTCCGACCTTAACAGCTCTGAATTGAAAACTACCTTTTTGGTTGATTGTTCCTGCAAATACTTTTTCGTTTTCCTCTTTCAGTACAGGTACAGGCTCTCCACTCAACATACTTTCGTCCACGTAAGAACTACCCGAAGTAACCATACCGTCCACTGCAATTTTTTCACCTGGTTTTACCAAGATAATATCGCCTGTGTTCACATCTTCGATAGCAGTTTGTTTTTCTGTTCCGTCTGCTTGTATTACGATAACGGTTTTGGGTTGCAATCCCATTAGTTTTTTAATGGCTGATGATGTATTTCCTTTGGCTTTTTCTTCCAATAATTTACCCAACAGAATAAAAGCTATAATGACAGCCGCTGCTTCAAAATAAACGTGTGCGTGTAATCCTCTCTGATGCCAAAAGTCGGCAAACAACATATTGAACACACTAAAAATATAGGCAATACCTGTACTCAACGCTACAAGCGTGTCCATATTGGCAGAACGGTGTTTGGCTTGTTTCCACGCATTTACGAAGAAATCTCTACCTAACCACAATACAACAGGTGTAGAGAATACCCACATAATTTCATTGCCATAAGGCATATCCATAAAAAACATTCCAATTACAACAACAGGTAAGGATAAGACAACTGCCCAAATGGTTTTCGTCTTTAATTGTTTGAATTTCTTTTCGTGAATAGCTTCGAGCGTTTCTTGCTGTGTGTTTTCGTTTTCTATCAACAAATCATAACCGATAGACTGTACTGCTTTTTGCAACTTGCTTGCATCGGTCATATTAGGCAGGTATTCAACGGTTAGATTTCCTGTTGCAAAGTTCACGGAAGCATTTACAACGCCCTCTTGATACTTAACAATACTTTCGGTACTTCCTGCACACGATGCACAAGTCATACCCAAAACAGGAAAGGAATTTTTTACAGTAGAAACACCATAACCCAAATCTTTAATAGCTTTAACCGCTTTGCCTACTGCTTCGGTATCTGCTACTGTTATAGCTGCTCTGCGGTTGTTTAATTCTACTTTGTGGGTTTCTACTCCTTTAACCTGTGCCAATCCTTTTTCAACGATTAAAGCACAGTGGTCGCTTTCGACATCTTCTAAGGGAAGATAGATGATTTCTTTATGATTATTTGTTGCCATTTTGCTATTGTTTTAATTAACACTGCAAAGTTGGCAATTAAAATAGTAGTAGCTGTTGTGGAATTTTGGGATTGATTTGTAAGATTTACAAACTGTCTAACGGCTTCCTTTTATCTACCTTTATTTGTTTGAAATGGCTCGGTGTTAGCCCTGTTACTTTTTTGAATTGATTGCTTAAATACGCCACACTCGAATAGTTCAGACGAAAGGCAATTTCACTCAAAGACAATTCATCATATACCAATAGTTCTTTTACCTTTTCTATCTTCTGGGCAATAAAATATTTTTCAATAGTTGTTCCCTCTATCTCTGAAAAAAGGTTGGATAAATAATTATAATCGTGGTATAGCTTACTGCTTAATACATCTGAAAGATTGGTTTTAATATCGTTGTCCTGATGATGTACCAAGTCAATAATTATATTCTTTATCCGCTCAATGATACGGCTTTTTTTATCGTCAATGATCTCAAAACCCAATGGAATTAAAACCTTATCTAAATTGCTTTTTTCTTCGGGTGTGGGTTCTTTGGCAAGCATAACTTCCCCTAATTTGATATTTTTTACATCAAAGCCCAATTTATCCAATTCATTTTGCACCACCATAATACAACGGTTGCAAACCATATTTTTAATAAAGAGTGTTGTCATATTTATTTCTTGCTCACGTTATTTCGTTACAAAGTTAGAAAATGTTTTAACAATAGTTTGGGGTGGTGGGTGGGCTTTGGTCGGCTTGGCTCTTTTGGTTTTTTGAAGCATTACTTTGTGTGTCGGGAAAAACCAAATGTGCCAAATGTGGGTTGGCTAAAATTTTTTTCGTGCGGTGGGCTTTTTTAATTTTTTTGTGTTGGATTGTGTGTTTGTCAGAGGTCGGTCTGGTTGCGTTGGGTCGTCCTACCATTGCCGCTAACGGCTGGGGGTGTAACCAGTGTGGGAGAGCGTGTTACGTTTTCGCCCCCCGACGAAAACACCCGAGCGGACAATACCGCTCCGAAGTTCCAATGTCAACCCACATTGGCTACACCCCTTGTTGGGTGCTGTATTTTATTCATTATCAATAATCAAGAAGTTTCTTCTAAGATTAGATGATGAATATTTAACAACAAAATTTCATTCTATCATATTTTTTCAAACAAAACTTATTTTTTCAAATTACCAGTCTTATTTTTGAGTTCTTGAAAGTCTTTATATTCTACACCATTATCTTTATTAGCATATTTTATTTTGTATCCAATTGTCATTGTTTTCAAACCCTGAAACCCTTGATTCATTTTATTAAATGTTTCCATTTAGAAGACAATGGCAATTCTTTCAAATTTAATTTTCAACATTCGGTGGTTTTAAATAATAATATGGGTCATTATTCCTATTCAAGTTTTTCAATAACTTAAGATTCTGAATTTCTAAAGTCCATTTTTCCAAAATTTCATTTTTTTCAAATCCACATTTTGAAAGTCTAATTTCTAATGAGTCTTTAGTATTAATCCAATGATATTGATAACAAATCCAAACTCCTGCAACATTTTCAATATATTTCTCTTCGGCAATAGTTTTGAAAACCCTGTCATAATTTTCTTTCAGTACAATTGCTTCGGTTTTACTAATATTCTCAATTAATAAATACCAAATAGTGTCTCCAATTGTTTTACAAATTTGATTTGAGTCAGATGCATTTTTTAATAATTTAAAGCTTCTTTCTTCATCAAAACTCATTACAATCCATTTATTATCAATTCTTTGCCCTAATTCATAGTCTTTATATTCAACTCTATTGACTTGGTTGAATTTACAACTAACTACGCTAATTGTCAGAATGATAAATATGAAATTTTGTAGTTTTCTCATAATATTGCACCCAACGGTTGGGGGTTGTGGCTAGTGGGGATGTGCGTAGCCCACGTTTTCGTCCCCCGACGAAAACGAATGGCAGCGGGCGACCCTGCCCCGAGTACCCCATCCATCACCCCATTAGCTACACCCCT
>Ga0334898_1001922_pt1 | contig 20840 bp, 18 predicted proteins | sample GraSluR3_MG_10_FD_207228 | JGI IMG/M metagenome (GOLD analysis project Ga0334898, IMG submission 207228) | Sludge microbial communities from methane-producing bioreactor in Wageningen University, Netherlands - Granular Sludge_3_08-R3 | ecosystem: Engineered > Bioreactor > Anaerobic >... | reverse complement strand
AAAAAAGCTTTGATTGCAGTTTGGAACAAGTTGTTACGAACGATTTTTAGCATGTTACAACGTCGTACGTATTTTGTATTAAGTGATAGTTGACTTTGTATTGATTGCCTGTATCGTATTCTTTACTCAGGTAGCATATTTTGTGATTGTAATAGCAGAAATCTCCATAATGATCACTAGGCAGTGTATGTTCCCATAAAATTCTTTTTGGATCATTCGGTCTAGTTTCGTACATACCCCAGTTTGGATCAATATAGGTGGAGACTGCTTGTAATTTGTCTCCATTGACTACAACAACAAACATATCTGTTTCTTGTGTTGTTGACAATGCTTCATTTATGACTACATAATCATGGTTTGGAGTGTTCCGTCCAGTTGTATCCAAATCTCTGGATACATAATCCCAGTACCAGTCATGAAAAGGGGATGTCCAAGAAGGAAAAATTAAAGTGCATAGTAAGTTTTTCACCGTTTTCTTTTGACTCATTTGGTGATTTTTTCGTTGGTTTTTTTGAGGCGGAATAGGAGGGCTGTGCCTAATAGAAGGACGATGGCGATGATGATGACGTTGAAGATTTGTTGTTGGCTTTTTGTGCGGTCTGGGGATGTGGCTTCTTCTTGGATGGGACCTAGCGTCAGTTCATCGTAGCCTTCTTGTAGGATGCTTTCTCTGTATCTCCCTATATCGTACTGTGGTTTTTGTGTTAGTGTGGGACTACCAAACAGCAAGGTGAAGGTTGTTTCATTTTCACCATTGAAAACGATTTCTTGGGCAAATCTGCGCACGATGATTTTTTGGATATTGATAGGCTGGTCATTTAAGTTTTCAATAAAAATCTTGCTGCTATCTGGTTCTTTCCATCCATTTAGATGCAAGGTAAGGTTTTGGTAGTTTTGATCGGTGAAGCGAAGATTGTACAATTCTTCTGGAGAGAATGTTTCGTAGCGAACGGTTCGGTGAAAGAGTTCATCGGTCACAAGGGTGATGTCAGAAATGGATAGGTTTTTCATATTGTACAGGGTGATTACCGTAGTGGTTCCTACTTCTTCGGTTGAAAACTGGGCTTCAAACGTATCGATAAAATATTCTTTTTGCACCAGTTCTTGGTCGAAATGAAGCTTTGCACTGGTAAAATCAATGGATTCTCCTCCATGTGGCACTTGAAGTCGGTAGTGGGTATACTTTTGGACAGAATCAAATGAAATGGTGTCTTGGGTATAGGTATCGACAGAATACAGCAGAGTTTTTTGTAAATAAGTCCAATGGTTTCCATCGTAGCTACCATACACTTGGGCTTCTTTTGCATAGCTTCGATTGTTTGTATACACCTGTAGAGAATTGGCTTGTATATCTCCTTCTACTGAAGTTTCCAGTGCAAAATCAAAATATTGCCAGGACTCTTTCACAAAGCTATCGATTCGCTTCATGTTGTACGTTTTTTTGATGACATCTTGAATTTCTTTCCATTCATGCAAGAAAAAGGGCACTTCTTCATCTTTGGAATTCACCAGTTTGAGATCGGCTAAATTGTACTGACAGGCTGAAATGACTTGATTTGTAAGCCTTACGGCTTTGTATTTTTGGGTTCCCTGGTTTTGTATGGGGGCTGAATACTGGTAAGCTGCAGCTAAAATGACCAAAGGACTGGCGAAGAGACAACAGCAAATAAGAAGGATAAGAAGGGTTTTATTTTTCATTTTGAACATCCTTTATTTGAAGCTCTAAGAGCTTTTGAAAGTGCTGGTAGGTGAAGGAAATTCCAAGCAAGAAAATACCAAATGCAAAATAGGAAATCATTCGACCAAAGGATTCTAGTCCTGAAAGATCGAGAAATACAAGTTTAGCAGTGGCTAGAATAGACAAGCCCAATCCAAAACGACGCAGCATAGCATTGCGCTTCAAGAAGCCGTACAAAATCCAAAGGGTTGCAGTAAGAATATACAAAATGCTGATCAGCAAACTTTGGAAACCAAAGCCATAGTGGGATATCAAGTTTTGCGTGAGAATAATGACGGTATAGGCAGATATGAGGATGCTGAAGAATCCGCTTCTTTGGAGGGGATTTACAATGAAGTCTTGTACCAATTCTCGCAAGGATGCGATCGACAAAAGTCCAAGAAACAGAAGCAAAACGGTTCCCGCGATATAGAGAGCTGGGGAGACGGATGGCGAGGTGAATTGGATGGGATGATAACTCGCATTTAGTCCAAACAACCAGAGAATTCCAATAACGAACCAGAAAACACGTATGACTTTCGTCCAGCCATCGTACAGAATGCGGATATATTTGACCAGAAAAGCAAGTAGAAGTGTAATCACAATGCCTGAAGCTTGCAGGAGATATTGAATATCAAGAGATTCATATCCAAGCATTTGGACCAATGCCCGGTACCATTCTTGGTTGACAAGGTACAAACCGTAAAACCAAACATTCAAAACCGTGGCATATTTGATTGCTTTGGCCAGATTATTTTGAAACGTTTTCTTGTAGGCTAGTGCAGCTAGAATAGCAATGCTTCCGAAGGTGATGGCCGAATACTTGAGAGTAAACAACGAGTACATATTCATGTAGATTCCCAGTACATCTCCAAATAGAAAGGATGCCAAGCTTAATGCGTATGCAATCCCACCACTCCATTTTAAAACTTTGTCTTCTTTCAGGATGCCATAGACGGCAAGCAAGACTCCTTCCACCAACCACCCCAAGGAAAACCACATTTTGTCAAATTGGAATGGAATGAACAACAGGATGAACGTGAAGCCAGTCAGATAAAAGAGAGAAATGATTCTCTTCTCTTTGCTCATTTTTCGTTCCATCCACCAACCCAAGGCAAGGTAAACGGCAGCAAAAATAGCCGCAAGAGCTCCCATATAGGGTTGCAGTTGAACAGAATAGAAAGCTATATTTAAAAGTACTGCACTAACAATCGTATTCGCTGCAATAAGAAGAATATCGGGAAGTGAAAACGTTACTTTACGCTTGTAGGTTGCTATGATGGGAATTAAAGTATAGATGAGGAAGACAAGAAGGATATACAGGAGAAGATATGCGTCTTGCATTCGAAATGGGAGATCAGGATTCCTGCTGGTAAGAACCATGTGCATGATATAGATGCTAGCAGCACTATTGAATAAAAATCCCACAATCATGCTTACGGTCCATTTTTTCTGTGTGGAAATGAGAAGCAAAAATGTATTGAAAAAAAGGAAATAGAGCATGAGAATCCAAACTGGCATTGCTGGATCGGTAATGGTTACAATGGGTAGATAACCACCAATGATGGCAAACAGAGTGATGGTTTCTGCTTTGTAACGCAGAGAAAGAACCAGGGCAAGAAGTGTATTGAGAACGCAAAGAAGAAGAGCAATTTCGATGGAGAGAATATCCAGGGTGAAATGGCTTAATGAGATGGCTCCATACAAAATAGCAATGCCCCCACTGGTAAGGGCAATGGAAAAAATGGAGGGAATCTTGCGATTGAGCCACTCACCAACTCCAAGAAGCAAGCCACCAAGTACAAAAATAACAATTCCTTTTAAAAGAGGAGTGAGTAACACATAGCCGTAGCGTGAAAGAGCAATGACGGCAATCAGCAGGAATAAAATTCCAATTTTGCTGAAGATGTTAAGTCCGATGAGGGATTCAATATTCCCCTTTTTAAGGGCTGCTTTGTATTCTTCATCAAGAAGGCCTTCTTTTTCTAATTTTGCCGCATCGGCTTCTTGTTCCCTGGAAAAAGCCTTTGCTTGTGAGGTAAAGTCAGATTCTGCGGTTGTTACTAAAACATCAATGCGACTTCGAAGGTCTTCTAGTTCTTGATACACCGTTTCTGCAGCAGAAATTCTATTTTCCTGTAGAGTTTTGTATAGTCGGTCGATGTGATGTTTTGCTTTTTTCTCGAAGGCTTTTAAGCGGTTTAATCCGGTTTCTGTTTTGGTTGCAAAGTATACTTCGGTTCGCTGATTTGCAGCTTGTAGAAGGTGCATTTTTTCATTGTAGATCTGTTCATACAGTGTACTTTTCAGAGATTGGTTTTCCTTTGTTAATGCATGGTTTTGTGCTGATTCTTTTTGAAGTTGTTCCTGGGTTTGATCCAGCTCCTTTTTCAAATGTTGGTTTTCGTTCACCAAATCTTTGCTTTCCAGGGTTTTCACTTCTTCTTCCATAGCAGACATTAACTTTTTCTGACTTGTCAGAAGGTTCTTCATGGACTCCATTAAAGACATATCATCCCTCCGTTTACCAGCGGTTTGCTGGATAACAACGTAACAAAACTATATCATTCCAACCTGTCAAAAATCCTATGAAATCTTGCCTACTCACAAGACAACTTTCCTTTGCAAAGATCACTCCTATAATCATATTCTGTTTAGAAAGGTTTACAAGAGAAAACAAACGACTTCAAAAAAGATACATACATACTACTCGAAACTTAGGCATTGATTTTCAGGTTGAGCATAATTCTTTTTTGAAGGGTGGGAGTAACTTCATCAATGAAGATTAGCGGTGTTATTCTTTAAAGAAGCTTTTGCTATTAAAGGAAAAATCGTATAATCTATCGTTAAGGACATATAATGAGTGAATTAATGGCTGTTAATCCGACGATTTTAAAATGGGCTAGAGAAAGTATTAACTTGTCTATTGATGAGGTAGCTTTAGCTATTTTTCAGAAAATTGAAAAAGCTGACATTGTTAAAGGATGGGAAAATGGGACACTTCAACCTACCTATCCGAAATTAGAAGAAATTGCTAAGCTTTATAGTCGACCTACTTTCATTTTTTTCTTTCCTGAACCACCAGAAGAGGATTCCCCAACCACTGAATTTAGATCTACTGTACCTTCTGAATATTTAGACCATCTTCCACCAACCATCATTAAAATCTTTAGAAAGCTGAAACAATACCAATTCAATTTGGTTGAGTTACTTGAGAAGCATAATGAGGAGCTTGATCTGTTTCGAAACATCCAACTAGACCATGATACAAGTATTCCCGAGATAGCGGTGATTCTCCGAGATACAATGAAAATTGATATAGAAGTACAAAAGAAAATGTCTTGTAAAGAATTTTTTACCTATATTCGAGATAGTTTTAACGAACATGGTATTTGGGTTTTTACCGAGAATTTTGCGAATAACGATTTTTCTGGGATGTGTATTTATGATCCTGTTTATCCTGTTGTTATGGTTAACTCTGTAATGTCATATCAACGGAAATCATTTACCCTCTTTCATGAATTAGCCCACCTCTTACTAGATTATAGCGGACTAGATGTACTGAGTACAAACCCTTATCTTCGCTATCGAAACAACAGATATAGTTCCATAGAAGTATTATGTAATGCCTTTGCAGGGGAGTGTCTTGTTCCTAAGGATTATTTTACACCGTATTTGAAGAAAACTTTTGATATTGATTCTGTTAAGGAAATCGCTGATAGACTTAGCGTTAGCAGGGCAGTCATTTTAAGGAAGTACCTTGACCATAACATGATCAATCAAAATGAATATAGTGAATTGATCAAAAAATGGGATGATAGCTTCGAAAAAAGAAAACAACAGAGTAGTAAACCATTACCAATATACTATCCTACACAATTAAGCAAAATGGGTAAGCCTTATATTGAACTTGCATTTCGATCTTATTATGACAATAGAATCACTCTGGATGCTTTAGCATCTTATTTGGGGATGTCGAAAACAAACGCTATAAAACTTGAAGGAAAAATTTGAAAACCTCCATTTACGTTTTTGACACCAATACATTGTCCAATATTGGAAGGTTTTATTATGAATCTATTTTCCGTTCTTTCTGGAATTTGTTCGAAACCTACGTTATAGATGGTCAAATTGTATCTGTACGAGATGTAAAAAAAGAAATCGAAAAAAAAGAGGGAATCAAAGATCTCCCAAAACGATTAGAAGCTTTAAACAGAAGTTTCTTTCGTAACCCAAACAAGGAAGATTCAGTATTCATAACAAGAATGTTTCAAATCCCTCAGTTTCGAAATAGCATTAAACAAGATAAACTATTAAGCAATGATCCCTATGCTGATCCTTTTATCATAGCCAAGGCACAGTCCTTAAAAGGTACAGTGGTTACTGAGGAAAAACACTCTCCAAATTCTGGTAAAATACCTACCATTTGTGAGTATTATCAAATATGCTGTATCAATCTTGAACAGTTCTTTTCAAAGGAAAATTGGACATTTTAGATATATTAAAAACTGAGATATAAATTGTTTTTGGGTTTAGTCTCTGAGTCTGTTTTGTGCAATGATGAAATTCAATTGACATTTGTGATCTTTTTGTGTAACATAGTACTGTAAATATTTTACAGGTTGGTGTTACATGACATTCATACAAAAGCTGTCTAAAATGCGAGGACTGCAGACTGTTTTCACGATTCCAGAGATTTCGTATATAACGCACTATAGCAATGAAAAATTGTATTCCGCCTTGAAATATGCTGTAAAAACAAATCATCTGATCCGCATTTCAAAAGGTTTGTATGCTTTTGATCATCAGTATTCAAAACACGAATATGCCAATAAACTACGGTCTCCTTCTTACATTAGTTTGTATACAGTTTTGCAAGAACACAACATAGTATTTCAACCCTATCCTTCGGTTTTTTCTGTTGCAAACCGAAATGAAACAATGGCAAGAGTTGGGCAAAACTATGTGTATCGTAAAATCAAAGATTCCATTCTCCTTCAAACACTTGGTATTGTTTCGGCGAATGGTGTATTCAAAGCGAGTCCTGAAAGAGCCCTTTGTGATAAAATCTATTTGGACCGTCAAGAGTATTTTGACAATCTTCGATCGATCGATTGGGATTTCATGACATCGCTCAATCAAAATGTGTACAACGATAACCGATATATTACTTCTTTCATTAGGGAGAACAAACCATGATCACTTTGGATATTTCGAAACACCGAATAGCAATGACCCAGCTACTACTGGATTTTTATAAAGATTCTAGGATTGCTCCTCTCCTTGGATTTAAGGGAGGAACTGCAGCAATGATGTTTTATAATCTACCACGATTCTCGGTGGATTTGGATTTTGATATCATGGGGGACACTTCAAAACGTTCTATCAATTCTGCATTGTTATTTGAACACATAACCAAGCTTTTGCATCGCAAATATCAAGTGACCGACGAATGTATGAAGTTTAACACGCTTTTTTGGTTGATTCGGTATGAACTTCATTTAGCTCAAGTGAAAATAGAAATATCAACAAGAAACTCGACCCTGAATCACTATCATCCCGTTTTATTCTATGGCGTGACATTGCACCTTATGGATGCTCAAGATATGATTGTATATAAGATGATTGCAGTCATGACTCGTAATCAATTGGCCAATCGAGACCTATTTGATTTGCATTATTTTTTACAGTCTCCGTATGCAACATCTATTCGTTATTCTTTGCTAGAAGATCTAACGAAAACATCTCCAAAAGAGTATTTAATTGGTCTTCTTAAAAAAATAACTTCAATAAGGTCTTCTTCCATTTTAAATGGATTGGGAGAAATACTAGAACCATCTCAAAAAATATGGGTGAAAAAGAATCTGCTTTCCGAACTCGAAAATTTAGTACAACTGCAGATTGATCAGATGTAGTGTTTTTTCCGCTAATGTTTCTGTTGATTGTTTTCAGCAGCCTTTAAGCTATTGAAAAGAACATTCTTAAGATTTTGTTTCATACCAAAAAGTATAATTGACAAAGTTCGCTTTCTATATATAATAAATGGTATATTTATGCGGTTTGTGAAAAAAATATTGATACGAATGACCGTATTGTTTAAACTTTGATGAAGACTAGAAAGAGGTAGTATGATTTCGCAATCAGAACAAAACTTTAGAAGCAATTTTTCCGATGGTACGGAATCCAATTGGAGCGACTGGAAATGGCAGTTAAAACACTGTATCCGTTCCGTAGAAACATTTGAAAAGGTGCTGGGAATTCAATTTTCTGCAGAAGAAAAAGAAGATTTACGGAAAACCGTAAATACATTTCCGATTTCCATTACTCCTTACTATCTGTCTCTGATTGATACGAAAAATATAAAGGAAGATCCTGTATTTCGACAAAGCTTCCCTTCTGTGCAAGAATTGGAAGTTACCAAATGCGATATGAAGGATCCACTTTCTGAAGATGCCGATAGCCCTGTTCCTGGAATCACTCATCGATACCCAGATCGCGTATTGTTTCTTGTGAGCAACACCTGTGCCATGTATTGCCGGCATTGCACTCGAAAAAGAAAAGTGGGAGACATTGACAGTATCCCTGACAAAGAACAAGTTTTAAAGGGGATTCAATACATCAAGGATACTCCCCAAGTTCGGGATGTTCTTTTAAGCGGAGGGGATCCATTTTTATTGTCCGATGAATATCTGGATTGGATTTTATCTGAACTTCAAGCCATTGATCACGTAGAAGTGGTCCGGATCGGCTCGCGGGTCCCCGCGGTGCTCCCTTTTCGCATAACAGATTCGTTGGTGAATGTATTGAAAAAACACCAGCCCGTGTGGGTAAATACGCAATTCAATCACCCTCGCGAAATTACAAAATCGTCTCGCACTGCGCTGCGAAAATTGGCCGATGCAGGCATTCCTTTAGGAAATCAATCCGTATTGCTAGCGGGAGTGAATGATTGCCCTAGAATAATGCGAGCATTGGTACACAAACTTGTAGCCAACCGAGTCAGACCCTATTATTTATATCAATGTGATCTATCGGAAGGTTTAAGCCACTTTCGAACGCCCGTTGGTAAAGGGATTGAAATTATGGAAAGCTTGATTGGTCATACAAGCGGTTTTTGCGTTCCCAGGTATGTGATTGATGCACCGGGCGGGGGTGGAAAAATTCCCGTAATGCCCAATTATTTAATTTCTTGGTCCACCAACAAAGTGATTCTTCGCAACTATGAAGGTATCATTACCACCTACAAAGAACCTGATTCATACAAACCTATCTTTTGCAATCGCGATTGCGAAAACTGTGATTTGCAGTTAAGCCTAGAAGATGCTGATGAACAGAAAGCATTGGGAGTTGAGAAATTGCTGAGTGACTCCGACGATTCTATTTCTCTGATTCCCTCTGAAAATGAACGTACGGAACGTCGATAAACCACATGGATACCATTGAACAGTTTCAAAACTCTGTTCTTCAACATGGAGAGTCTAGCAATCGGATTTATTTGATGCAATATCCTTCCCCCATGAAGGAAGATTTTCCTCTTCAGTTGAAGGAATTTGCTGAAAAGAAGGGGTATACAAAAATCGTTTGTAAAATCCCTACTCGTTACAAGGATTGTTTTTTGCAGGGCGGATATGTGGAAGAAGCAATTATTCCTAGGTTCTACCAAGGAAAAGAAGATGCTCATTTTGTATGTTTTTATGGGGATCCTTTGCGACAAAAAGAAGAAATGAAACTGAAGTATGAGCAAGTGAAACAAATTGCAGAAGACAAAAGAGGTACTTTTCAAACCTCCTCTGGCTCTTCGGAAATTCATGTGGAAAAATGTACTTCGAAAGATATTCCCGCCATGGCAGATCTGTATAAAACTGTGTTTCCTTCTTATCCTTTCCCTATTAATGACCCCGATTACCTCTACGAAACAATGAGGGACAATATTGACTATTATTGCGTGAGAAAACACAATCAGATGGTTGCACTAGCTTCTGCAGAAATGTCGTTTCGATACAAAAATGTGGAAATGACAGATTTTGCTACTCTTCCCACGGAATGCGGTCAAGGGTATGCTGGTGAAATATTGCATCAAATGGAGCTGGATATGCAGGAAAAAGAAATCTACACTTTCTACACGATTGCCCGTGCAATTTCCATAGGAATGAATGCGACCTTTACAAAACAAAATTACCATTTTGGTGGTCGGTTGCCCAACAACACTGATATTTCAGGACATATTGAAAGCATGAATGTGTGGTACAAAAATCACTCCGAGTAAGCAAGAAAAGAAACAAGAAAAAAAGAGCTTTTTATTGCAACCAGGTTTGAATTGAATCCCAGGCAACTTCCCAAGAAATGGAAACGGGATCAATCTCTGCAGAGAGAATATCCTCTTTCAATGTTCGATCGGATACAATGGATGTGATACAGCCAGCGCGCATTCTTAGCGTGCTAGCAATCACAAACAAGCTAGCAGATTCCATTTCATAGTTCAAAACTCCCAATTGTTTCCATTGTTCCATGGCGTTGTTCCAGCGAGGAATAATATATTGTTTGGTGGTATCCAACCGGTTTTGCCCAGGATAAAAAGAGGCCGTAGAGGCAGTGATTCCAATGTGATGAGGAATGTTTTTCTTTATGGCGGATTCCAGTAATACTGAATTCCACTTGTAATGAGCAATGGCAGGATACTCGATGGGAGCGTAAAATGAACTTACGCTATCGAGTCGAACTGATGCTTGAGAAATGACAACTTCTCCTTGCTCTACGAATGGTTGAATAGCACCAGAAGTGCCTACTCGTAGAATGTCTCGAATACCAATTTGGGACAACTCCTCTACTAGGATTTCCAGGGAAGATCCCCCAATTCCATGAGAAGCAAAAAGAAATGGTTTTTTTTGATGGTGTGCAAGAGCAATCGTAAATTCCCTTTTTCGTTCCACAATTTGTGCATCAAAATGTTTCTGATTGGCAATTTCATCTATGCGGTATGGATCCCCTGTAATGCAAGCAAAGGTTGCATTTTGAATGGATTCTCTGGTTACTGAAATATGGTTCATACGATCTCCTTTTTCATTGGGGATGTTGGATATTTTTTTGAATGGGAAGTTGGACATGAAATGTACTGCCTTTTCCCCATTGCGAATCGACCCAAATCTTCCCATGATGACGCTCGACGATTTGTTTGCATATAGAAAGACCCAAACCGCTGCTGTTGTTTTGTTTGTTGGAACGAGAACATCGAGTAAAACTTGCAAACAGTTTGGGAAGGTCTTCTTGGTGAATTCCTTCGCCGGTATCTTGAACCTGAATGTGCAGTTTTTTTTGTTCTGGGTTTTCCTTGGCTGCAATGGTAATCGACCCCTTGGGGGTATATTTAATAGCATTGTGTAGAAGGTTGGAAAACAAGGTAGATATTTCATCCCGGTTTACATGAAGAATAGACAGCGTGGATGGAAGCTCATTGTGAATGACCAATTGTTTTTCATCGGCCAACGGTTGGATCATTTTGATGATTTCCTGCAAAAGCGTAGGAAGATACACGCGGTCAAGAATAGGAGATGCGGGAGAGGATTTCAATTTCTGAAAATCCAATATTTCTCGGATAAAAAAAGACAATCGTTGACAGTTTTTATCACAAATCGACAAAAGCTCTTGTATTTGTTCATTATGGTCGGAACAAGAATGGTTTTGCAGAAGGCGAAAACAGCTTTGAATGGCCAGCAAGGGCGTACGCAATTCATGGGAGACTTGGTTCACAAATTGGTCTTTCATTTTTTCGTTTTCTTCCATCAATCTGATACTTTCCCAGTGTTGATAAGCAAGAGATGTTAGATAGCTAAAAGCACGACACACCTTGCTGTCTTGCACGTTATATTTCTCAGGTTTACCAGCAAGTGCAATAACACCGATGGTTTTTGATTGGTATCGAATGGGGGTATAGATAACAGAAAATGATGGGGGACACGGCTTTATTTGATACTGCTTCCAGAAAGATTGTATCATATCGCTGCTAACAAAGGGGTGCTTCTTGGATTTGAAAAACGCTTGATCGTGGTGAATAGATATGGGAATGGGTGTGTCGGAATCAAATGTGAAACCAATGGATTTCAAAAGAAGAATAGTGTCGGAGGGAAGATGGTTTTGGAACAATCCAATAAAGCCTTTGGTAGAAGAAGTAACCGAACATAAAAGATCAAACATTCTTCGAAAGGAACTTTGATAATCTTTTTGTTTGATAATCATTTTTGCTGCTTCAAACAAAGATTCTAGTTCATTGGTCCTTTGTTTTTCGTCTAGTAAAGAATTTTGATACGATATCTCCATATTCTTCCGTTGAGTAATGTCAGTAATGAATCCTTCCAAATAGGTTACATTTCCTTCAATGTCATAAATAGCCCGACCTTTTTCCCAAACCCACTTCTGCTTGCCCGATTTCGTAGTAATTGGATATTCATCTTGAAATGTACCGGGCGTTTTAACGATATGGTTCCATTTTTCCCAAATGGATTGTTGAAAATCTGGATGAACGATATCGTTGTAGCTGATGCTATGGTTTTGTAAAACATCCTCGGAAGGATACTCCGTAAGATCTTCAAATCCTTTGCTCAGATATACCATGGTCCAGTTTTTATCAAACTTGCAGCGGTACACAAACCCGGAGAGGTTTTCAATTAAGTTTTGTAGAAACTGATCTTTTTCTTGAAGCTCCATTAAATTCTTTTTGATGGAGGTGATGTCATAATAAATGGCAAAAAAGAAAGGGTGCCGTGGAGTGGAAATATGTATTTGGTAGGTTCGTTTTGCCACAGAAACATAGGCTTCCACATACCGATCTTTTTTTGTTTTGACGACATGATCATACACATGAAGGTGGGGAGGGGGATTGGATTGGTGAAAATCCGATCCAATGCTCTGGAGAACATGTGCTTGATCGGTATGCATCATGGTAGCAAAGGCGGGATTTGCGTCCATAATTTGATAGTCAGCAGGCTGTCCATCATCATTGTATAGCATTTGGCAATAACACATTGGATTCATTGACGAATGAAACAAATCTCGATAAAGTGTGAGGGAATCTTGTAACAAACTCATTGTTACTACTCCTTTTAATGACGTACAAAACAACGATTATTACCCTTTATTATATCACATCATCAAACAGATACTAGGCAATTGAGAAGTTTATCTCCCTTTATAGAGAGCAAAAGAATACCATACACCCACTGCTATATCGACGCCCTTTGCGTTTTGTTCCAGAATATAGGGGAGGATGGCTGCTGGTTTCAACAGAACGACTTCGATTTCCTCAGAGGATTCTAGTTGAGCAACAACATTGGCATTGATAGGATCGTTTTCATCTACTTCCAGTTCCACCACATGCATAAAGTCGGAAAACAACCCAGCATTGCTGCAAATTCTGGGGCTCACTCGAACAACTTTGCCTGTATACCCGGTTTCTTCTTTCAATTCACGAGCAGCTTGTGTAGCAATATCGTCCGATTCTGACAATCCTGCAGGAAAGGCAATGACCCAATTCTCTATAGTGGGTCGATACTGCCGTATGAGAACCATTCGGCCCGAGGGTTGCAATTGGGCAATCATGGTCATAGAAATGGGATGCTTCACCCTTGTGACAACTTCCCAATGAGATAGATCTCCATTGTTGCAGGCAAAGGTTTTTTCCAAAACACCCACCCATTTTCCTTTGTAACCGAATTTTTCATGAATCTTTTTCATACTCACCTCAGGTTTGTTTCTTTTTAGTATGATCGATAACCAATATTTCGCAAGAAAAAAAGAAAGAGAAAAAATAAATTTTTTGAACTTGACATTTTTAACATATTTTTTAAGATTGTTAATGTTATGCTTAACAATTTTAATTTTATGGAGGCATTGAATGAAAACACGACAAACCGAGAATCGAAATGTACGTTCCGTTCCCACAATATGTCCATCATGTGGTTCGAAGCTCCGAATAAAAGTACTTTCGTGCTCCTCTTGTAAAACCGAAGTAAACGGTTCTTTTACAATGGGCCCTTTCGCTCATTTAACAAAAGAAGAAGAAAGTTTTTTGCAATGTTTTTTGATCTCTCGGGGTAACCTAAAAGAAGTTCAAGAGCGACTTAACATTTCGTATCCTACCGCTAGGAATAAATTGGATCAACTTCTTGAAAGCATTCGCAACCATGTCGAATCAGAAAAAACTGAACAAAGCTTTGTGGAAAAAGTAGTAGACCCTGCCAAGATTAAAAGCACGCTTCACGAAATCTCCGATTCGTTTCGAAAAATAAAGGACACATGGAAAGAATCGTCTGTAGATTCACAAGAACCATTGTCCAAAGAAGACAAAGATGTATTGGAGATTTTGGAACAATATGATGATGGTGACATTGCGTTTGATGATTTGTTAGAAAAAATAAACGACCAAGGAGAATAGTATGAAAAACACAGTTATAGAAAAACTAGATATGTTGGAAGAATCCGGGAAAATTACCCACGAACAAAGACTGCAGCTAGAAGAAAAATGGCAAAAGCATAAAGAGAACTCCTCTGCCTTTTCTTCCAAAGAAGAAACTGCCACAGAAATGCACAATACCAACGAGATAGACATTGATGAAAACCAGGATGTCATTCCTGTTGGAAGCCAAAAAGAACTAGTTTGCAAGAGCATTGATGAAGATATTGAAATCATCGGAGACCCCTTGTTGCAAAACATCGAGTTGAAAAAAGGAAGAGATCTTGTCGACATTGTTTGTTCGGAACAGAAAATCTCGATAAAAAGCAAAAAAGATGTTGCGCAAAGATCGTTCTTTGTTGGCCGTAAAAAACGTCGTATTCAACTACTTGTACCCAGCGTGCTTGCGCTTATGCTGAAATCCGTTTCGGGTGACTTGCAATTGCATAATTTGCAGCAAAGCGTTGTCGCCAAATCCGTATCGGGGGATATCCAAGCCAATGAATTGCATGGCCTAGTGGAGCTTGAAACCATTAGCGGTGACATTGAAATCAATTCTACCACACACCTTTGCAAAGCATTCACAAAAAGTGGTGATATTGAGATATCCAATAGTGCAATTCAAGGACCCATTAAGTGTTTTTCCGGTGATATTGGGATCGTAAACACAACCATATCCGATACAGAAATTGGTACCTTTAGTGGGGATGTAGCATTAAAAAAAGTCTCGCCCCAACGTACCGTCTATTTGAAAACATTTTCTGGAGACCTACACGCTCACCTTTTTACAAAAGGCGGAACCATTGCTACCAAAGATACCAATAAGCCCAGAAAATTCATCGACTATATGGGCCAGGAACAAACTTTTACCGATCAACCCGTTTCCTTTGGCAATGGTGCGGATGTAGAGTTATTAATTAAAACCAAAAGTGGTGATGAAAACATCAGATTGGAGGAAAACTAATGTTATTATTTTTAACATCTATCGTCCCAAATTGGACGTTTACAATTCATACGCCTTCAGTTCATAACAGATACACACACTATACCCTGTAAAGCAATGTATGAACACCTATCACGAATAGTACCAGTAAACAAAACGAGAAAGAGAACTTCCAATGAACTTCTCTTTCTCGTTCTTCTTAATGTGCCCGGCATTGTGGGATGATTTAATTCATTATTCTGTAGTGTATAGAGATTTCAGTTTGTCGCTAAAATCTCCTAATTGTTCTACTGACCATCCTGTATCACTATCTATTACAGATCCTTTGCTATCCATAAACAGCATAGACGGATATGCAACGATTTCATAGGTGTCCTTAAATATGTTTTCTTGGTCGTAGAAAATAGTATACTTGAGTTCTTTTTCATTTACGGAATCAAAATCTACTTCAACATCGTATTGCTCTCTATGCTGCACAATGATTTCATCGACTGTTTTTTTCTCCATGGAACCAAGCACTAACGAGAAAGCAACATGATATTTTTGTGCCTCAAATTGCAAGGAATTATAGTACTCTAACAAATAATCTGAACAAGTGATATCTTTGACAAGGTACTCCTGCATTGGGCACCATATAAAAACAAAACCTGCAAAATCTTCTGAAAAATCTAGATTCTGTTCATTGATTTGCTTTATTTGTTCTGTTACTTCTGTGAATGAAGATTCTGTGAATGTGGCTTTTGTTTGACGGGGTGTGGTATTGCTGCTATTGGTAGTGTTGCCTTGTAGACTGCAACTGGTCATGGAAATTGCAATACATGAAATCAGAACAACTTTCATAAATACATGTTTCATTTCGTCCTCCTTGGTATCAATCTAATGAAGCATTCACTACATGATTTTCGACATCAAGATTCACTATCAAATTGGTACAAACACTGACCAATATTAATTCTTCTTCTCGTCCTGATCTAGCATGTAAATCCTGCTTGTACAATTCAGTATACTCATATTCTTGGTCATCGTAAGAATAGCTGTAAAAAATAGACAAACCCCCACATAAAGACCCCTATTAGAATTACGAATACAGAAACTGCCTTTATGTTTATGGAGGGTGGATTTGTTTCCTCTTGGGATTTTTCTAGGATCCGTTTGTAGAATTCCGACAACTTTCTTTGATTTCTTCGGCTTTTATGATAACACCATATCCATGTTTCTACTTCTTTTTGGACAGTAATTTCTTCCTTCCATTCTTCAATCCATACCACATATTTTCCCTCTCTGTGTTCTGGATACACAGTAGTGGTAAGATTAAGATCCCGAGAGGTTTCTTGCAAAAGGTGTTTGAAATCGCCATTGAATAAAAAGATATGCCATGTTTTGTATTCCTTGACCAAAGCAATGACCGTAAATAAAAGATAAATCAATATCAAACCACAGAGAAATACGGTGAGACAGCCAGGACCGTAAAAGTCCGGAACCCCCATGGCAAATAATAATACGAGTGCACTAAAGATAAGATGCAAAGACACGAAGAAACCATGAATGACAATAGGCTTGCGTTTGAGATAAACGAGTAGCAGAAAGATTGCTTTAAGAAAAAGGACCGCGATCATCAGTAGCACAAGTAGATTGCCCAGTATGGGATCAATATACATCATTTGCCTCCTAATATTTCCCAGCAGGCTTCAGGTAGACTGAAAACTGGCAATCGTTTTGAATGGAATCGTTCAACCCCACAACGAAAACTAGATACTGGGTTCCTTTTTTTGTAGACTGAGGAAAATTTTTGAGTACAACATCAGGATTTCCTTGTAGAAGATCATACTTGTTTCCTTGCATGGCAATGACTGCAACAGAAACATCACCTTCTGCAATTACAACCGGTTTCCATCCTTCTTGGGCATTTTGGAACTGCTTTTCGTCCCATTTTAAGGCAATCATTCTTGCACCAAAAGGAGGGATTGTAAGGGTTGTGGCTCCAAGCAACAGGGTTTCCCCATTGGCCAATAGTTGGCTATATTCTTCTTGGCTTGGCAGGGATAAGCGCAACGTTTTGCCAATCGATCTGAAATCTTTGTTGTTTGCGACCAATTCTGTGTATAGCTCATGGGGGTTATAATTGTTTGCTACTCTTCCTAGAAGCACTTTTTCATAAAAATCGCTTGCCCAATTGGCTGGATTCCCCCCAAAGGAACTATAAAAAGCATGTTCCCAATCTCCATTCTCTCCCCCATACTGATAGGCTTTTACAATAAAGTCGTCGGACTGTTTATGAGCAATATACTCTATTAATGGCATTCTTGCATACCCCTGACTAGCTGTATCAATAACGGGATAGACTCCATCAAAAAGGAGAAACCAGTGCGTAGATGTTGCATTGGGAAGCTTCCGATTGAGGGTCCATTCATAATAGGAAGCAGTTGCTTCATCAAACCAGACACAAGCAGTACTGGGGGTTGTATAATTGCTTTGCACAAAATGAAAAAACTCGTGGATGAGGATTGGCTTGATGATGTCTGTTTGATACCCATTTTTAAACAGGTCAATGTGCAAATAGATTGCACCAAAATTGGTTGAATAGGGAAGGGTTTTTTCTATGCTTGTGAATTCAGTTCTTTGTATGTAGTAACCTTCTGTATCTAAACTTTGGATATAGATGTCAAAAGGCCATAACGATCGTTTGGAATAGCGATATCCTTTTTGGACAAAGGTCTGATAAACGGATTCTAAGTCTTCCATAAAAGTCTGTCGATCAGTAGGATTCAATAGAAAGCTTTCACCAGATTTTTGGATCAAAGGTAGATACACTTGAAAAAGTCCATCATTTTTACTTTCAACTGTATGTTGAAACAAGCCTATATACAATTGCGTTTGGTTTTTTTGATGAGGAAGATTTGATTCGGAAGCGATTCGACGGATCATGGTTTGTGTTCGATAATGAGCAGGAACAAAAGAAGCACTAACTGTTTCATCTTGTACAAGTGCCTCTACATATTGATACAAAACAATACTTTCATCCTCATTTGGAGTTTCCATTCCAACGCCAAATGAAATAGTTCCTACAGGGGAATCTAGCAGTCCATTTCTGGAAAGGATCATCTGTACATCTATGGGTTCATCCCAATAGTCTTCGCCTAGTTCAATCCGGTACAAATCAGAAATCAGACCATCGGCTTGGAAGATGTTGGACACATTCGTCAAGATGACTTGCTGACTATCGATTGCCATTGTATTTTGAAAAGAAATCTCGATTGCATCCATCGATACACGATTGTCTTGAATTGTTACTGCTTTTTTGTCATTTCCAGAGCACCCCGTAAGAAGCAATGAAGCAACCAATACTATACGAAGAATTTTAAAATATATTTTCATAGCACCATTCCTTTCAAAATGCAGGTACACTTATTATATGACAAGAGAGATGTTTGTGGAGGTGTTGGCATTGAAAAATAATTACAAGACTGTAAGAAATAGCAACATGGGTGGGGTGGATAAAATATGTAAGATGGTGGAGCAGGGGGGGATCGAACCCCCGACCTCGTACTTGCGAAGCACGTGTTCTCCCAGTTGAACTACTGCCCCAAACCAAGAGTATTTTAGCAGGAAAAGATTATTTTTCAAAAAAAGGTTTTGTGATGAAAAAAAAGTTACAATTTAACTATACATGATTTGGTTCATTTGGGAATATTCCAACGTTTTTTTTCTAAATGAAAGTTGACTTTAAAAAAAAAGCCCTTGTTGGAGATTATCGGAATTGGAAAACCATTGAATCATAGGGAAAATCCATTGCAAAATACATGATTCATGCTCCGAAAAATAGGATTATAACCTACCTTCCCTAAATGTATAACAATGAATTTTCCAGAAACTACGATATTATGAAGAAATAAAAGCATTTGTCTCTTGACAGGTACCTCGTTATACATTACAATGTATAACGAGGTGAGAAAAATGCCGATAGTATATTTGCGTAACAAAGAAACGGAAATCACGTATGTGTATGAGAACCAAGCCTTTTGGGACAAGGAGAAACAGCAATCCCGGTCCAAGAGAAAGCTGATCGGCAAGTTGGATCCGGAAACCGGAGAGATCATACCCACCAGAACATACCGGAAACACTCAATATCAGCTCTCCAACCCATGATACCCAAACCCGGTCCGATTCCCATCACCCAAATGCACAGAAGTTTCTATGGTGCCAGCTACCTGTTCGATCAGATCGGTAAGTTGACAGGTGTCGAAGCGGACCTGAAAGCTTGTTTTCCCGATACTTACCAAAGGATTCTCTCTATTGCGTACTTCCTTATCTTGGAAGACAACAACTCCCTCAGTCGGTTCTCCCACTGGCAAAAGCTGCATATCCATCCGTTTGGAGAAGATATCCCTTCACAACGAAGCAGTGAACTATTCCAATCCATCGAAGAACAGGGGCGGATGATGTTCTTTCAAAAGCAAGGCAAAAGACGTCTGGAGAAGGAATACTGGGCGTATGACATCACGACGATCTCCAGCTATTCCGACGTCCTCAAACAGGTCAAGAAAGGAAAGAACAAGGAGCATGACCGGTTGCCTCAATTGAATCTGGCACTCCTCTTCGGTGAGCAATCCGGTTTGCCGTTTTATTACCGTAAACTTCCCGGTACCATGACCGACATGAAAACAGTCAGGCAACTGGTGCGGGAGTTCGATATCCTGGGGTATAAAAAGGTCAGCGTCGTACTGGACAGAGGCTTCTACAGCAAACAGAATATCGATAGACTGTATCAATATCATCAGAAGTTTATCATCGGACTCAAGGTAGGGCTTTCGTATGTCAAAGCCATTCTGGAAGAAGAACGGGAACACCTGAAACGTTGGTCCAACCTGCAGACGCAGTTTGGAGCCTACGGTTTATGCCGGACAATCGATTGGGAATACGCGCAGGAAAGACCCTATAAGGGCGATATTATGAAAGACAAGCGAAGAGCATACGTATTACTGTACTATCATCCTGAGAAAGCTGCCAAGGACCAAATCAAGAGGAATGAGTACTTGACGAGTCTTCTGCAAGATCTGAAAGAAAACAATAGACGTGATTACCGTATCCGAGAGTATGACCGCTATTTTGAGGTAAAGGAGACGCCCAAAAGAGGCATCCGGATCACACCGAAAGAAGAAGTGATCACCGAGGAAACAAAGTATGATGGCTACTTTGCATTGCTTTCCAATGAAGTCAAAGATCCTTTCGAAGCCTTATCCCTGTACCGCAGTAAAGATATTGTCGAGAAAGCTTTTGGGAACCTAAAGGAACGATTGAACTTCCGGAGGTTGCAGGTTTCTTCTGAACTCTCTCTGAACGGTAAACTCTTTGTGGAGTTTATTGCCCTCATTTATCTATCCTATGTTAAACATAAAATGCAAGAAGCAAAATTGTTTGAGTCCTGGACACTGCAAGGTCTTTTAGATGAATTAGACACGATTGAGCTAGTAGAAGCGCCTGGATACGGACGTACCCTGGGCGAGATCACTAAAAAACAGAAGAACCTGTACCAGACTTTGGGGGTAGAGCCACCCTCGTTATAAATTACGGGAATTCAGGATTATAAGATCCACCTTTTTTGTATCGCTCGCGTGCTTGTTAAAAAAAGGCCTACAGCAAAAAGGAGTAAAACTACAATACTATACAGTAGTGGTATGATATGGGATCCTCGAATGGAATATTGTAGAATATCAACGCCATAGGTTAAGGGAAG
>Ga0334898_1001919_pt1 | contig 20862 bp, 18 predicted proteins | sample GraSluR3_MG_10_FD_207228 | JGI IMG/M metagenome (GOLD analysis project Ga0334898, IMG submission 207228) | Sludge microbial communities from methane-producing bioreactor in Wageningen University, Netherlands - Granular Sludge_3_08-R3 | ecosystem: Engineered > Bioreactor > Anaerobic >... | reverse complement strand
ATTCCAGGGCATGCTCGTACCGTCGTTGCCATGATAAATATAACGTTCCTCATCCGTCTGACGGTCCACCCGCCTGAAAACAACAGCAGCGTCCGTTCGGTCGTAATAATGGTCTTCAATTGTGATCTCGATCCGATCATCCGGGCTGAGATTTTGACCATTGAAACTGTATCCCGGGAAGGGGCTATAGGGCAGGGAGATGAACCAATCGGGGTGGTAAAGGACCCAATCCGAGTCGATCCCCATATGGTTCGGGACCATATCGCTGGCAAGCCGGATTCCCCGCTGCCTTGCTCTGTCCCTCAGCTGGTTGCAGGCTTCCTCGCCGCCAAGGTCCTCCGCAATCGAGTAATTTCGAAGGGAGTACGCAGATGCAACTGCATCAGGGTTGCCGCAAAGCTGTTTGATCCGTTTTGACGCTTCGCTGCGCTCCCACAGCCCGATCAGCCAGAGACCTTTGAACCCCCACCCGGCTAGTTTATCCAATTCCTCATCCGGAATTTGGTCCAGATGTTTGATGTCCCTGCCATATTCTTTAGAAAGTTGGTGAAGCCAGACATAAGTGTTCTTGGCGATTATCACAGTCCGGGGCATCCAGTCACTGTCCGGAGAGAAGTTTTCCTCGTCCTCACCATACTGGTAACTGGGCACCTGGGTCGTCCCGGTGCCAATGAAGATTGCTTTTTGTTCCTCATTGATCAGGTCAATCGCATTCAACAGGCGGTAAAGGTAATTTCCAAGAAGAGCGCTCCATTTTTGCCGAATGAAATCAAGCTGGCCTGTAAGAGAATGCGGGGATTCAATGGCGGGACTTCGCAGCATTGTGACCAGGTCCTGGTGATCGGGGCCGTAACTTGGCTTACCTTTGAAAAACTTTTCAAGGTATTCGATAATCTGTGGATAGAGGGTTGTCTGGCTGATTTGAGTGTCATTGAATAGCTCATTGAATGGATGAGTCGCAGGATTCTGATTGGTAATCCAGAGCATGAGCAATTCTTCAAGCACAATCTGCTGATGTGGTGTATTTTCCGTTTCTCCTTTAAGGTAATCATTGACAGACAGCTCACCTTGATACACCATGGCTGGTGGAAATTCGTTGACTAAATGCCGCAGCGTATTATTGAGTTTTCTCTTGCCAAAAGAGGCATGCAATTGATCGGTGGCTTCAGCCAGGATGCCTACATTGACCTGGCGCCGATAGAGCGAGAAGACGACATGGAAAATCTCATCAATGATACCCAAAGCGTTCAAATCGCCGGCCCGAACCGCGGTCTCAGGCAGGTTGATCAGGTCTCTGTGCTGGTTGATTTTTTGGGCAAAGGTCCGCGCTGCAAGGAAATCGGCAAAGATCACGTTTCCATCAAACCTGAAAAGCGATTGATTGAACCCGTATTTTTCCCGGGCTTTACGTGAAACGTGGAATTCATACATAGCGATCTCGCTCCTCAGTAATTATGACCTGAGGCCATTATACTCGCATCGTTTGTTCCCGGCATCAAAAACGCCACCCGAAGGTGGCGGATTTATGTGATTATTTTTCTCTTTTGAGGATATGGGTCACGATATTGGAACCGCTGCCTCCGATATTTTGGGCCATTCCAAACTCTGGATCAGGAACCTGGGTCTCTCCGGCCTGCCCCCGTAACTGCTGAACGAGTTCCACGATCTGGTACATCCCGGTGGCACCAACGGGATGGCCGCGAGCCTTCAGCCCGCCCCGCGTGGCAACCGGGATTCTGCCACCGATTCTGATCGCGCCTTCTTTGGCGAGTGCCGGGCCTTTTCCCCGTTCCGCAAAACCACACGCCTCCAGCGAGAGAGCAGCCATAATCGTGAAGGCATCGTGATATTCAAAGAGGTCAATGTCCTCTGGCTGGATTTGTGCTTGCGCGTAGGCTTGTTTAGATGAAATTTCTGCAGGTGTCAGCCAGGTTGGTTGTGTGCGGTTGTGGATCGCAATCGTGTCAGTGGCTGCAGATGACCCTGCAACCAAGATGCGGGGTAAATCCGTGGTTAACATATCACTCCGCACGAGAATAACTGCGGCAGCGCCGTCGCCAATGGGTGAGGCATCCATCAGGTTTATCGGGTCACAGATCATGGGTGATTTGGCGAATTGCTGCTCAGTGATCGGACTTCGGAACCGGGCATACGGGTTATGGACTGCATTCTGATGTGCGTTAATGCTGAATTCTGAAAAATCAGCAGACTGCCACCCATGCTCGTGCATGTAGCGTTTCATCAATAACGCATTGAGTGCCACAAACGAAAGGCCATGGTCAACCTCCCAATCGGCATCAGCGGCTGTGGCTAAACCTGCCGTTATCTCATCTCCGGGTGAGTCGGTCATTTTTTCCACACCAACGGCCAGAGCAACATCCACCTCACCGGATGCTACAGCAAGATAGGCCATTCGAAGAGCAGCACCGCCCGAACTGCAAGCCGATTCGACTTTTACAGCTTCTGTAAAACGCTGTCCAATCCAGTCAGCGACCATTGTGCCAAGCTGACCCTGCTGGTTGGCGATCCCGGAGAGCATATTGCCAACAAAAATGCTGTCTACATGATCCACGCGGGCATCTGCCAACGCTATTAACGCGGCATCCCCTGCCAGTTCTCTTAAAGATTTTCCCCAGTGTTCACCGACCTCTGTCTGTCCAATCCCGATGATGGCAACATCTCGCATGCGGTTCATTCCTTTCGTCGTCAATCTCTTTGATTATATCGGAAGAACCTATCAACTCCTATCAATTTCCATTAAACGCTATTGTGTATAATGATTGATGAACCTGATTTATTCTCTAATATGAGAGGCATCGAGTATGAAAATCCATGATATTTCCATACCCCTAGCGGACAAAACGGCTGTCTGGCCGGGTGACCCCCGGGTATCCATCAGGCAGGTTTCAACGATCAAATCAGGAGACGAAGCGAATGTATCCATGATGCGGATGAGCGTTCATACAGGAACGCATATTGACGCGCCCAAACATTTCATTGATGATGGCACTACTGTCGATCAAATCCAACTCGAGAAGTTAATCGGGGAAGTTCTGGTGATAGACCTCGGAAAGCGCGTGGATGTTATTACCCAGTCAGTTTTAGAACAACATCCTGAGTGTGACACAATGAAAAAGGTGTCCAGGATCCTTTTCAAGACCCGGAACTCCGACTTATGGCAGACATCACCGGGTCAATTTCATGAGGATTATGTCGGACTTGATGCCATCGGGGCGGAATTTCTTGCAGGTTTTAAGTTGGATCTTATCGGGGTGGATTATCTCTCCATAGCGCGGTTTGCCGAGACCCAGGCACCCCACCAGAAATTGCTGGAAAAGGATATTGTCCTGCTCGAGGGGATCAACCTTTTCGGCGTGGCAGGTGGGATCTACGAATTGATCTGCCTGCCGCTGAAAATTCCAGGTTGTGACGGGGCACCCGCGAGAGCCGTTCTTATATCTGAATAGAAGAATATTCATTAAATCACGAATCTCGTGATTTAATCCTTGTCTCTGCCATATGTGCTTGTAACTATTGGAACAAACCACCTTCAAATTGCGTCCATACCATGAAAGCCAATAGCCAATTTGGAGGACAAATGAAAAAAATAATGATAAGTCTGATAATGATCGTTGTATTGATTACAACGGGATGCAGTGTTATTCCTCAAAATGAGGGGGATGCCGAATTGCCTGAGGAACCATCATCCGAGGAACCTGCTAAAGGGGCAGAATTTGATAAAAGCACGGTCCCACATGAGACCACGACCGAAATTGACCCTGCCCAGCTTCAATCGCTGGTCGAGGGCAATACAATCTTCGCGCTTGATTTTTATGAGCAGATCCGCGATCAGGATGAGAATATCATCTTTTCGCCCTTCAGCATCTCGCTTGCCCTGAGCATGGCGATGGCAGGCGCAGAATCAACCACCGAGGAGGTCATGCTTGACGCCCTCAGGATGATGCTGCCTGAAGATGAGGTCTATCCTGCTTTCAATGCCCTCCTGCTTCAAATTCAGGAATCTGAAGACGCAGTGATGGAGGAGCGCGAAGGAACGAACTTTGAACTCAACCTCGCCAATTCGATCTGGGGGCAGGTGGGTTATGATTTCAAGGAGCCTTTTTTGGATATTCTGGCTCGTTATTTTGATGCGGGCATGTACAGCGTGGATTACGTGCGGGATCCTGAATCAGCCCGAGAAGCGATTAATGACTGGGTTGAAGAAGAGACTGAAAACAAAATTCAGGACCTGATTCCTGAAGGGGCGATTGACCAGTTGACCCGGCTGGTATTGGCCAATGCAATCTACTTTAACGGCTCCTGGATGGTTCCCTTTGATGAAAATGGGACCTCTGACGAACCTTTCTATTTGCTGGATGGTTTGGAAGTAACTGTTGAGATGATGAGCCTGTTTGGAGAACGCTTTCTCTATGCTGACGGGGAGGGGTATCAGGCGATCCGTCTGCCCTATCTCAGCCCGGATTTCGTGATGACAGTTATCGTGCCGGATGCTGATGAATTTACTGCCTTTGAAGAATCTTTGAATTCGGAAGTTATGAATTCACTCAGAAATGAAATGAGTTATGTTGAAGTGAATCTTCGAATGCCGAAGTTCGACTTTAAAACCTCGATTGATGCCAATGATGCTCTTGTGACTTTGGGAATGGGTGAAGCATTTGATCCGGAACATGCTGATTTCTCTGGGATCACGGAATTTGAAGATTTGATGATCACCGATGTTTTGCATAAAGCCACGATCACAGTGGATGAGCAAGGCACCGAAGCTGCCGCAGCGACCGCCGTTATCGTAGGCGTTACATCTGCCATGCCCGGCGAGCCGGTGTCATTAGTGATTGACCGGCCGTTTCTGTTCCTGATCGAACATCAGCCCACCGGGACGATCCTGTTCATGGGGCGGGTACTTCACCCCTGAAAAAAGCAGATATTTGGTCACTTCATCAGGCGGCTCATTTTCTGAGCTGCCTGTTTTTTTATGACCTCTTTACTTTTTAATCGTTTTAGGACAAGTCTCTTGCTGAAGAAATAAATCTGGTGGATTAAAAATAGCTCTCAATATTTTTCGCGTTTACTACCTCGAAATCTTGTTTGAGTTTTTCAGTAAATTACTGTATACTGGTCGTAATTAAGATAAAAATTTTAGAATTATTCAAATTTCTCTCACTTTTGAGATCCGCCCTTTCCATCAGTTAACGAGAAAGAACAAGTCAATAGCATTAATCATTATCTGGAAACTAAGGCAAATCTGACCAGAATTCCTCATCGTTGTGAGGAATGCGTTTGCTGGAATGTCTTTCAAAAATGCGCTATTTTAATTTATCTTGCTTCAAAACAGTTTTGCTTAATAACAGGTCCATAATGGTTTAATTAGAGAGCATGGATAATTTCTCAGATTCAAGAGAAACATACAGCTAAGGATGTCGATGTGACGCAAATAAAGGCAAAATCATTGGCCATATCACAAAAGGTTCCTCTTGGACAAATTTCTCTGCTGGTGATAATAATCAACCTTCTGTTTTTATCTCTTACGGTCGCTCCTGTAAGCGCTCAGAATAATAGTCTTTTCGATGGCCCTTGGTTAGTTCATACTGAAGATTGGCAATTGGAATGTAAACAAAGCGGCTCGACTGTTCATTGTGATGCGATCAATCCCCGGTTTAATATCACAGGAGCAACGATTGATGGCGAAGTCAGCGGAGGAATTATGATAGGCACTTATGCTGATAGTTGGGGAAATCGGTACATTCAAATGCGCCATGTAGTGAGGACTACAGATGAAGGTTTGAATAAGGAATATCTGTTAGCTTGTTTTGACGAATGGTTTGATGAATGTTACCGTACTGGTGTGTATCATGGCTTTGAAGTAGAACGTCCATATGATTACGAAGCCTCTCCCCCAACCTACGATGACCCGCTGGAAGACGAGTTTGATGAAATTGAAGAACCGGTCAATTATCCGCCAATGGTCAATTGTATGGACCGCAGTTGTGAGGAAACGGATTGTGAGGACGATTTCTTTTATACTTTGCAGACCGGCCTCCTGGATTTGGAATCCAATACCTGTATCATCAACAGCCCTGAGAAAAGCACCTTCAGTTGTGGGATCCAAGGTGGTGATACAGAATATTACGAATGTGATTATGTGACTAATACCTGTGCTTATGGATTCGTTGTCCCTTGCGAATATGGCTGTGATGAAACCACCAGCCGTTGTCTGCAATACATCGAAGATGATCCCGATAATATTATCCTTCCACCGGAACCCCTTGATGATTGCGATGGCGGTTGTCCATATGCCATTTGTCAGGGCGAAACCAGCTACTATGGGTCTCCCGAATGCAGAGACGGGATTTGCTATTACGAAATCAGCGAGTATTGTCCTCTTGGTTGCAATACCAGCACTGGATACTGCCTAAAAGGTAGTATTGAACGGGGGAGTGACATTGACCAGTTGGTTCTGTTATTGGGTGTGGCAGGTGGCGGCTCGGCATTAATCGGTGGCGGTTTGCTCGGAGGCGGCCTCTTGGGTTTGCGTGCCCTCAGGGGAGGGCGGATACTGCTGAGAAACCCTAACTCCGCACCACCCATTGAGATGGACTCGATCACCAAAAGTTTAAATCAAACACGTCAGCGCGTTGATGAATTATTGGAACAACTCAAAGCAAGGGAACGGCAACATCTCCAGGATAATCTGGATCATTCGGTAAAAATGATGGAATCCTATCATCGAACTGCAGCAAGGACGGAGACGATCGAACTTCTCCCAAGAGCCATCGGTTGGGCTGCAGGTAAAGCTGCGGATTATGTGGGAATGTTACCCGCAGGCAAACCTTTTAAGTATGGCTATAAGTTTGTCACAAAAACGATTGAGGAAGGGATTGAGAAAGGCGTGGGCACCGGCATTTTGGAAGGGCTCAAAGAGGTAGGCTCAGATGCCATCGGCGATAAAATCGGTGATCTGGTGAAGGTCAAGGATGTAAAAGACATCGCTGACTTTTCATTAAAAACCAGTGTAAAGGCTGCATTGAAGGAGACAGGTGTCAAGACAATTGGGAAGAACATCATCAAAGATAAAGCCGTAGGCAGTGGGATTGAAGATGCCAAAGGTGTCTTTGACAGTCTATTCGGACAAAATTAAATTTGGCTACTAAATAATATTTCTGCATTCAACCCGGGAGAAAATATGAGTTCATCACTGGACGTTATTATCACATCAGGCAATCTTGCTTATTTCAGAAATCAATTAATGCAACCGCCCACAGCCCTTTCACCATTCTTTGCAGTACAACCCAATGCGATATCGAATCAACGACCATCTCCAGAATTAATAATGCCGGATGGAAAGCTGAGGGCGGCTTTTATCCCCGTCGTCCACACCCTCGCTAAGGTTCAATCACGGGGTTATTTATCCTATGTGGGAGATCGGGTTACTTTTGAGACGAGCGTTTTTTACCCATCTGCAGCCAACAGCCCTCCGGTGGCATTAATGCAAAGCCAGACGGGGTATCGGATGCAATCGCCGCCAGAGATCGCACAATGGCTGACGACTATCGGTCAATTGATGGGTGAATCCATCATCAAGGATATTGAGTTTGAGATTGACCTGACTCTTCATGAGGCCTGGGTGTTCTTCTCTGTCATTGATTGTGTCCGCCGCCAGATGATGAAGAACCTTTCAGAAAACATCAACGCTGAATCCTATGTCATTGCACTAGAGGACCTTTCAGCGAACACCACCCAAGACAGTTCACAATGGTTGGGTGCGTTTTTTGCAAAAGCAGAAGAACTGCCATCCTTGGGCGAAAACGAAATCCTTGCTTCAGTAAAAACACTGACTCATAAACGGCTGATCAATTATCATGATAATTCGATTCTGCCGGGAGTGGAATCTCTGGAGCTTGCTGCAGCTTTACTCACCCTGGAGGCGAGCGTTCAATTACAGGCGGCTACATTAAATAATCAATTCGGGACCGTCGGGATCACGCTTACTGCCGTAAAGGGTCGCGGGAACACCTGCCTGAGCTGGTCAGGAGGCGATGGCAGCGTGTCAATTTCATCTCTAAGCGCGGCGCAACTCATGATTATCATCGGCAGCTTTCTTGAAGCACCATCTGCCCAATTCACAGATTCTCCATTTCCTAAAGCGGGTCAAAGAACTGCAGCGCCCAACATCAGACAACAGGATCAAAGGGCCTATATCCCACAGACTGGCAGGCCGGTGAAGAAAAAGAAAAAGACTCTGATCTACATCCTGATTGGGTTGGGTTTACTTTTCATTTTTGCCTGCCTCGTGATCTTAGGCGGGTATATCTTCTGGGAATATTTGTTGTGATGGATCAATAAGTGTAATCTGCCCGGTTTGTGTTTCAGGAAAGTATCCAGGAATTCACCAGCGTTGCGAATTAACAACAGGGCTGCCACAACGGAAGCCCTGTTTTAGGAAAGTCATGGTTGGTCTCAGCTTTTGTTGATCCGCTCCAGATAAAAATGGTCCTGTTCTGGGCCAATGGAGACCCAATCCATCGCATTTTGGCTAAGCGAGGTCACTTGAAATACTCGCTGAGAGCCGTTGTCATACTGAACATTGATCAGGAGTGTCTCCGGCTGTTGAGGGCTGTTCAATTCCATTGAAAAGTGGCCTTGATTGTGACCTTGAGCAGCGGGCACACCTAAGACTGACCAGATGAATTCGCCGTCATCCCGTAGAATAATGTTTGAAATAAAGCCTTGAATCTCAGATTTCCAATCGCCATACGGGGTGTCGGTGAACCCACATCTAGAGCAAATATATTCAGAAGCCGGCTTTTCTCGACCACATCCCTTGCAAATAACAGTATCAACGATACCAGATTTCCTTTTAATTTCCGCAATAGCATTTCTGGCTTTCTGATGCAGCCAGTAAAGCTCAGGTTCATTGACGACATCTTCAAGCGCATCAAGTCCCCTGGAGTCACCGATCTTACCCAATGCCTCAGCAGCGGAGACATCCACCAGATGTTCTGTATCATTATAGAGAATGTGTGTTTTACGAACAGCTTCACACAAAGCTTCAACAGCCAGGGGGTCACCGATATTTCCTAATACTTCTGCTATAGCATTTTGGACAGGTGCGTTTTCGTCAGGGTCCTGTAAAACTTCAATCAGGGCAGGGACAGCATCAGGAGAGCCAATCTTTCCAAGCGCGCGTACCACAGCTTCTCTAAGGTACCTGTCACTGAATTTGTTCTCTCTGTTGAATAAGTTAATCAATGGCGGAACTGCCCGCTTGTCCTGAATTTTCCCAAGTGCTACAACGGCAGGAGTGAGGATCTTATCAGGGTAAAGGTTCTCAAGGACTTTGATGAGGGAATCAGAACACTGTTGATCGATGATTTCAGCGAGGGATTCAACACATCTCAGCTGTAAATCAAATTTGTCAAAATAATTACTGATATGCGCCGCAATTGGCGAAGAGCTTTGTTGTTTTTCGATGTAATTATCATCCCATAAAGCCTGATCAATTGGGGCGATCGCTGCTGCGCCGATTTCTCCTAACGCCTTTTGGGCGGCCATCCATACGGATTGGTTTTCATGGAGCAGAAAATGGATCAGACCTTCTGCTGCTTCCTGGCTTTGAATATTTGCCAATTTATCAAAGAGGTATTCCAGATGGTTTTTACTTTCAGTATTGTATGCGAGAGATAACAGTTTCTTTGTGTTTTTTTGTTTAACCCATTTATCAATCTTATTGTAATTAAGTGACATGGCATGGTCCCTTTTTGATATCTAGACGTTTTATGTTATGAATGATAAGAAATCAAACAGTGTCATTGAACAATTTCCGGCATGGTGATCAGGTGATAGGCTAGTGTCTCCATATCACGGGCTTTTTTTGATGTCCCCAACTGCTCCATGATTTCCGTGAATTTCCGCTGGATAATCGGACTGTCCCCAATATAGGAGAAAAGATCCATTTCTCCTGAAATAATGTCACTCAACCCCATCTTTTCATAAAGCTGGCTGACCAGACCGTAACTCCACTGTTCGGAGATTTTCATCTCATCAGCGAGATCGCGTCTGCCAAGGCTGAAGATAAAGGCCATCCGGGCAACTTCGGCTTCATGTTCGGTGAATCCTGGGATTTGTTTGCGGCCATCGAGGATAAGTTTGTTGGGCGGCAGAGTAGCATTCTCTGCAACTGCAAGGTTATAAGTTCCGGGTGTGAAGACCCATTCGCCATCAAAGGCAAATGTGATTACCCAGCTCATTGAGTAGCCGACCTCACTTTTCAGGACATAACCGCAGACCCGTTCGTCCCCCATCTGCCGGATAATGCGCACGTCGGGGTTAATCCCGGTCAACAGGATTTTTCCCTTATGACTCCCTTTGGACAGCGTATCGCAGATCTCAGTGATCGTGAACTTTTCCCCAAAGTGGTCAACATCCAGAATAAGGACATCAAAAGACTGACAGGCACTTTCCAGAAAGGCGCATAACTCGATCCTGTTGGTGAATTCTCCGACCAGACGGGTACGCCAATCCCGCACCATTAACAACGCCATCCAGTTTCTGGAGAACACATCGTCTTCAAGGAGTGTGACAAGGATATCTTTATGCATCGGTTTCTTCATTTCTCTCAATGTTGGAGGTGCAGTATGGGCACCGGGTTGCTTTGAAGGGGATGGATTTCAAGCAATAGGGACAATCCTTTTCTGTTGGTTTAGTGTCTTCCTCTTTTTTGTCAGCAATCAGGGCGATTTTTTCCTCTAGTGTGTTTACGGCTTTAATAATCAGGAACACCCCCAGGGCCAGGATCAGGAAACTCACAAAATCGGTCAGGAATTGCCCATAATTAAAGGTCACTGCGCCTAATTCCCGGGCCATCTGGAGTGTTGCACCCTTAGGAAGGGGGGCTTCACCCTGCCTCATAACGATGAAAAGGTCCTGGAAATCAGCGTTTCCAATCAGCAGCCCCAGAGGGGGCATTATAAGGTTGTCCACAATTGAATTGACAACTGCGCTAAAGGCGGACCCGATGATGATGCCAATTGCGAGATCCAATACATTACCACGTGCGATAAAGTCTTTAAATTCCTGAATAATTTTTTTCACCGGCTTCACCTTTCAATTTTCCAGAAAACAAGTCATAATAAACTAATGTGATTATAATACGTTTGATGTTTTATTCTTAATGATGGAAGGTTTTTGCTCAAGAAAAACAAAACCCCTAAAGTGAGGTCTGTATGAAGCGTATCGCAGTGTTAACAAGTGGTGGAGATGCCCCGGGAATGAATGCAGCCATTAGAGCGGTCATCCGGTGTGGTGTGGCAAAAGGCTGGGGGATGTATGGCGTTCGAAACGGTTATGCCGGCTTGATCGCGGGCAATATCCGGGAGATGGGAACACGCGATGTGGGGGGGATCCTCCACAAAGGTGGGACGATCCTGGGGTCTGCCCGCTGTGAGGAATTCAAAACAGAAGAAGGGCGGCGGAAGGGAATCCGGGCCTTGCGGCAATTGGGGATTGATGCCCTTGTTGTGATCGGCGGGAATGGTTCCCAAACCGGCTCTTACCATCTGAGTGAGCTTGGCTATCCTGTTGTGGGGGTCGCATCCACCATTGATAACGACCTTTATGGCTCAGAGATGACCATCGGCGTAGATACGGCCTTAAACATCGCTCTGGAGGCGATTGACAGGTTGAAAGTCACCGCGTCGTCCCACCAAAGGGCGTTCCTGTTAGAAGTCATGGGTCGTGATTGCGGTTATATTGCCCTCATGGCGGGGATTGCTGGCGGTGCGGAATATATCCTCCTGCCTGAAATTGAAGCAGACCCCGAAGAAGTTGCCGAATCCTTGCGGCTGGCCTATGAGCATGGAAAAGCACACGCAATCATCGTTGTGGCAGAAGGCGCAAAATACAATGCGGAAGCCCTGACGAAATTTTTTGAGAAAAATCAGGATCGATTGGGATTCAAGATCAGAGCAACCATCCTTGGCCATGTTCAGCGTGGAGGCAACCCTGGGGCGTTTGACCGATTGCTGGCCAGCAGGCTGGGAAACGGTGCGATCGAAGCGATTGATCAGGGAGAGTTCGGTGTGCTGGTCGGACTGAACCATGGGGAAATCACAACGACACCCTTAAGTGAGGTGGTCGGGAAAAAGAAAGGGATTTCCATGGATATGGTGAAACTCGCCCGAATTCTGGATTGACTTTAATCCGATTTTCTCAAGAAGGCTTCAATAAACGGATCAATTTCACCATCCAGAACGGCATTGGTATCGCCCATTTCATAATCCGTACGGTGATCTTTGACGAGCTGATAAGGGTGTAATACATAAGACCGGATCTGGGAACCCCATTCCGCTTTGGTGTATTCGCCCCTCAACCTGGAAATGGTTTCTTCCTGTTCTTCCTGTTTGATTTCCAGTAGACGCGCTTTCAAGACCCGGAGCGCGTTTTCCCTATTTTGAACCTGCGATCGCTCATTCTGACAGGTCACAACCAGTCCCGTAGGGATATGCGTAAGCCGGATAGCTGTCGCGTTCTTCTGCACGTTTTGCCCGCCCGCGCCTGAGGATTTATAAACGTCAATTTTGATGTCATCCGGCGGGACCTGGATTTCATCCATATCCGCCATCTCCGGCAGGACTTCAACCAGGGCAAAGGATGTGTGCCGTCGATGGGCTGCGTCAAAGGGAGAGAGCCGGACCAGCCTGTGAACCCCTTTTTCTGGTCGTAAATACCCATAGGCCAAAGGCCCGCTCATCCCAATGGTGACGCTCTTGATCCCAGCTTCTTCGCCTTCTGTCCGGTCAAGGATGTCCGTCTTGTAACCGCGGCGTTCTGCCCAGCGGAGATACATCCGTTCAAGCATTTCCGCCCAATCCTGGGAATCCGTGCCACCCGCGCCGGCATGAATGGCAAGCAGGGCGTTGCCGCGATCATATTTACCAGAGAGGAGCGTTTTGAGTTCAAGACGGTCAACATCCGCCCCGATCTGATTGACTTCGCGGCCTAATTCTTCCTGCATGGAGTCATCAGCAATTTCAAGAAGTTCCAGCGTGTCTTCGGTACGCTTTTTGAGGGTCTCAAAGGCTTCAATTTCATTGCGAAGATCTGATTGCCGAATCATCACCTTCTGAGCATGTTCCCGGTTGTCCCAGAGGTTCGGATTTTCAGCTTCCTTTTCCAGGCGCGCTAATTCTTCTTTCTTATTAGCGAGGTCAAAGATGCTCCTGTAAATTCAGGAGTTTTTCATAAGCTTCGTTTATTCTCACATCCAGATCTGTTGCCATTCTTCCTCCATCTTATCCTTCAATAATTCCATTCACAAACGCTTCAGGATCAAAGTCCTGCAGGTCTTCTATACCTTCACCTAATCCGGCGTACAAAATTGGCAAACCCAGTTGGGCCTTGATTGCGAAGGCCATGCCGCCTTTGGCGGACGAGTCCAGTTTTGCAAGGATGACGCCATCAATCTCAACGGCTTCCTGAAAGGCTCTGGCCTGCTGTAAAGCGTTTTGGCCGGTTGTTGCGTCCAGAACGAGCCAGGTCGCGTGGGGTGCGCCGGGCAGAGCTTTCCCGCAGACCCGGTGGACTTTTTTAATTTCCTCCATCAGGTTATAGCGGGTATGGAGACGTCCGGCGGTGTCAATAATTGTGACATCTCTTTTGCGGGCAATTGCTGCGTTTATCCCATCAAACACCGCAGCCCCCGGGTCTCCACCGGGCTGACCGGCGATCATGGGCACACCTGCCCGGTCCGACCAGATTTTGAGCTGGTCAATCGCAGCCGCCCGGTAAGTGTCAGCAGCGACGAGCATAACGGATTTGCCATCCACCTGATATTGGTGAGCCAGCTTTGCAGCGGATGTTGTCTTTCCGGATCCATTGACGCCGACCAGCATGATCACGGTGGGCTGTGGCGAAAAGTCTGGGGGTTCGGGTTGATCAAGCCGCCGGGAAAGTTCCGCTTTTAATGCAGTGAGGACCTCATTATTGTGAGTCAGCCCATCCTCGTGAACCTGTCCGCGGACTGCGTTAATCACAGAAAGGGCAACATCCATGCCCATGTCTGACTGAATCAATAAAGCTTCCAAATCCTCCCAGGTTTCATCATTCAGTTCGGATGTTCCCAGGAAGTTAGCAATCCGTCCAAAGGTGACCTTACGGGTTTTTTCAAGGCCTGAACGCCATTTTGTAAAGATATTCTCACTCATTTTGGTTCGATTATAACACGCGGGGATTTGAATTAATTTTCCATCTCAGTTGCCAGCTGTCCACAGCCCGCCTGGATTTCAATGCCGCGGCGCAAGCGGACGGTGCAGGGGATGTTGTGAGAGTCCAGAATGCCACTGAAAGCCTGTACCTGATCAGGCCTGGTACCTTGTTTATAAAATCCCTGGGTGGGGTTCAGCGGGATCAGGTTGACATGGCAGATCATACCTCTGAGCTTCCTGGCAAGTGCTTCTGCATCGCGAACCGAATCGTTCACACCCTCGATCAGTGCATACTCAAAGGTCAGACGCCGGCTGGTCTTATCAATGTAATATCGGCAGGCTTCCAGCAAATCCTCAACTGGATATTTCTTATTGATTGGCATCATCGAACTCCGCAGGGCGTTATCCACTGTGTGGAGGCTGATGGCGAGGTTGAACTGCGTGTTCTCATCGGCAAACTGCCTGATCTTTGGAACGATTCCCACCGTGCTGAGGGTTATCCGGCGGGCACCAAGCCCAAAAGCGTCAGGATCGTTCAGCCGCCCCAGCGCTTCCATAACGTTTTCATAGTTATGAAAGGGTTCACCCATACCCATCACAACGATATTTGTGACCCGGTCGTCCGCTACAGCAAGTTTACGGGCAAAATACAGAACCTGGGCGATAATCTCACCGGAGGTCAGGTTGCGCCGGAATCCCATCTGGCCTGTGGCGCAAAAGGTGCAGCCCATACCGCAGCCGGATTGTGAGGATATACAAAGGGTCCGGCGTTCGTCATAAAGCATCAACACAGCTTCGATAAACAGGCCGTCTCGGAGCTTGAAGAGGGTTTTGACCGTTTGGCGGTCTTCGGACTCAATGGATCTCTCAGGGGTTAGTGCTGTAAAGACGAATGCCTTCTCCAAATGTGCCCGCAACTTTTCAGGAAGCGTGGTGATTTCGCCTGCGGAAATCCTGAAATTTTGATAGAGTCCAACCCAGATTTGATCGGCCCGGAATCGGGGTTCTCCCAATTGCTCGAGATAAGTGTCGAGCTGGGTGCGGTTCAGGTCCTGAATTAAAGGTCTTTGCAGGTCCATCAGGAGATCAATTCCGTCAGATCGTTTGTAATTATTTCGGGGATCGGATCAAACTGGCGGGCTTGCTCAAGCGTAGAAACACCGGACAGGACCAGTGCCGTGTGGATTCCAGCAGCCTGCGCGCCGGCAATATCGGTTTCCAGTCTGTCGCCAATGGCCAGGGTTTCATCGGGTGTGAGGCCAAGCAGGTCCATTGCCATTTCGTATAGGTATGGCTCGGGTTTCCCTATCACTTTAGCCTTCTGCCCACTGGCGATCTCAAGCGCGCCGACGACAGTCCCTGCGCCCGGGATCAGGCCTTCCGGGGTAGGGTAGGTAGTGTCAGGATTGGTTCCGATAAAAAAACTTCCAGACCGGATGAGGAGTGTGGCTTGTTTGAGTTTTTCGTAGGTCAGGGTCTGGTCCATGGCCGCAACGACAGCCTGCACATTGGAGATGCCATCCTCATGGACAGTGCAGCCATAGGACTTCAGAGTTTCCTTCAATCCAGGTTGGCCGACCACATAAACGCTGCATCCCGAAGGGAAGTGTTTCTGCAGGTAAATTCCTGTGGCCTGGGCGGAATTGATGATTTGCCAATCCTCAAGCTCAACGCCAAATCCTTTCAGTTTGGTATGATAGTCTTCGACTGAGCGGGTGGCGTTATTCGTTGCCAGGATCATTCTCAGGCCAGCGTCACGAATCCGGGAAAAGATAGCTGGTAGATCGCCCAGAGGTGTCTTATCTCGCCAAAGGACGCCATCCATATCGATGATCAAGCCTTTGATATTGGAAAGAAAATCAGAGATCAATGCTTCGTCCTTTTAAAAAATGCCGGGAGGCATCAGAGGTGCTTTCCGGCATTGGCTGGGTCGTAGTGGCTGCTTTATTTTTCCGGGACTGCCAGGACTTTGTCAACAAGCCCGTATTCAACCGCTTCCTCGGCGCTCATATAGAAATCCCGTTCAGTATCCCGGATAATCGTTTCGATATCCTGCCCGGTGGCATCCGCAAGGATTTCATTAAGCCTGTCCTTCAAACGGAGGATTTCCTTCGCCTGAATTTCAATATCCGAAGCCTGTCCCTGGGTTCCGCCAAGGGGCTGGTGCATGTGGATCGTTGAGTGGGGCAGGGCGTACCGCTGGCCTTTAGCGCCGGCTGCGAGCAGGACTGTGCCAAAGCTGGCAGCAACGCCCACAGCAACAGTGCTGATCTTGTTTGGGATCATCCGCATCGTATCGAAAATGGCCATGCCGGAATACACCTGGCCGCCTGGGGAGTTGATGTACATCTGGATACCGCTCTCAGGGTCCTCCCGGCTCAGGTAGAGCAACTGCGCCACGACAAGGTTAGCAACCTGGTCGTTGATCGCGGATCCGAGAAAAACGATCCGGTTCTTTAGGAGCAGGGAATAAATATCATACGCTCGTTCGCCGCGACCTGAGGTCTCAATGACCATTGGAATAACGGATGAAATATCATTATTAAACATTTTCACCTTCTTTATTATTTGACTTTCGATTGATTTAGTCGTCCTCAGCGGAGACCTCTTCGGTTTCCAGCTGGGTATTTTCTTCATTTTCAGATTGATCACCTTCGGATTCTGAATCACTCTGGCTTTCTGAAGGCTCATTTTCCTCAGACTCATCAGGAAGACCCTCTTCGTTACCGGCAGGATCGATACTGTCTTCATCTGCCGCTGCATCTGGACTAGCGAGCTCAGGTTCCAGATCGGGTTCTTCTTGTTCCTCAGGGATAGGCTGCCCTGTTGCGATCAGTTTCAGGCGGTTTTTGAGTTGTGAGTTCATCGTCCGCTGAACACCTTCCATGCTGATCATGCGGGAGAATTCATCCTGACCCATTTGCTTTTGCATTTCCTGGGCGTTCCCGGAATAAAAGACCTCTGTCATAACAAGGTTGATCTTCTCCTGGAGAAGGCCCTGGTCAAGTTTCAAACCCTCAGCTTTGATGAGGGCATCCACCACCAGTGAACGTTCCAGGCGCTGTTTGGCAGCAGGGCGGACCTCTTCCTCCATGAATGATTCTTCATCAGTTTCGCGTAGTTTGAGATACATCTCAAAGTCGAGGTTCTGATTCTCAAGCCGTGATTTGATGTCTTCCAGCACATGCTCTTCTTCGTGTTCCAGCATCTGTGGGGGATAGTTCAGTTCGGTATTCCCGGTGATTTCTTCCAGCAGCGTATTGAAAAACTCATTGTCATAGTTTTCCTGGTGATCTTTTCGTAGCTGTTCTTCCACAGACTCGCGGAATTGTTCAGGTGTTTCATAATTGCCCATGGATTTGACGAAGTCTTCATCAATTTCGGGGAGTTCAAGTTCTTTGACAGATTGCACTTCCACAGTAAAAACAGCTGTCTTTCCCTGAAATTCCGCATCGTCGTAATCATCCGGATAGGTATGTTGGATTTCTTTCGAATCTCCGGCCTTGACGCCAAGGAGTTCCCGGGCAAAACCTGGGAACGGCCATTCTGTGTCTGATTCTTCACCTTTTTCAGGAATGACGACCTGTTGCGGTGTCTTGTCAGTGATGGTGGCATCTTCATCATCATCCGGATTCAAGAATTCGCCACTCAAATTAAAATAAACCAGGTTGGTTTCCTCAGCCGGGTGGTCAGCGGGGATGATCGTTGCCGCATTACGTTGCAGGTTGGTGATGAATTTTTCCACTTCACCTGTGTTAAATTCTTCAAGCTCATATTCTTTACGGATCTCGCGATATTCTCCCAGATCAACCTCGGGCTCAAGCGGCACGGTGAAGGTCAATTTTGGAGGATCGTAACTGTCGATTGAATCGAGACTGCCTGCACCTGAAGGTTCAAGTTCAGCCTGTTCCAGTATTTTGGCATAGTCTTCATCCAAAAGAATGTCAAGCGCTTCCTGCAGGATGGTATTCTCGCCATAACGGTTCAATATCACGTCGTAAGGGGCTTTGCCGGGTCGAAAGCCGGGGATTTTTGTGTCCCTGGCTATTTTCCTGGCAGCCCGGCGTTTGAAACCTTCAAACTCCTGACTGGTATATTCAACTGTGAGTAATGCCTGACGGTCCTCTTGGAGTGTTTTTTCTATATTCAATGGTTTTTCCTTTAAAGTATAAGTTCTCTCAGTGATGAGTCCATAAAAGGAGATAGTCACAATGGAAGCAAAGAATTGCTTAGTTCTGCCACAGGCAAACCCTTGTTCTTATTGTACTCTCACAACTCGTGCGGATTTTACCATATTAAGTATATAAATTCTATTAATTAAATAAAACCGGTGCGGGGAGAAGAATCGATCAGGTCCGGTGTGCACTTCTGCGATTATTATTCATGTTCAGATGCCTGATCATCTGGAATGTATGTCAAGGAATCAGTCAACCAGACAGCGAGGTCCTGATCCCATACAAACACATTCATTTCCTTGTTCATGGTGGGGATAAACACCCGTTCATCAGAGATCAAATCTTCGCTCGGATTAAAAAACCGGACATCTTCAGATCCTATTTTCCCCAGTAAACAGATAGCATTTTGAATTTGCTGTGGGGTTGCGTCGGTCATAATGGTGTGCGAAAGATCCGATACCAGTTGGGGAAGTCTGAGGATCGTTGCCGGGTCTAATAGCTTTTCAAGGATTCCCTGGATTATGATCGTCTGGTTATCAATCCTCGCGTTATCAGAAATATCCTTCCTGTGCCGTGCGATCTGGAGGGCTTCCTCGCCATTGATTACCTGAACGCCTGCTGGAAAATTGATGTTAGGGCCATCCTCAATCCGCAGGGGTAAATCCACCTGAATACCGCCGAGATTGTCAATGAAATTCACAAAAGCCCGAAAATCCAGCACAAGATAATTGTCAATTTGAAGATCAAAATTGGCTTCAAGTGTTTCGGCCAGGGCACCAGCGCCATACCCGGGGCCTGAATAATGTCCCATGCCCTCTGTTCCATACAAGTAGGCCTGGTTGATCAAAATAGGTGGCGTCACATCCAGCCTCGGTGCGGGCTCAGGGATCAGCAGCGCCCGTGGAAGTGCTGCAACATTGATGTGTGGGACAGTAAAATCCACATGGACAATCCGAATAACATCTGCCAGACCATAAAGATAATTTGCGCCGCGATAGTCGGCTCCAACGATCAGAACGGTTAATTCAGCCGTATCCCCACAGACAGGCACAGGCAAATCTGTTTCATGGGGCAGATCAACCGGAGACGGATCGGCGGTTTTGTCCATTGTGCTTTCATGGGTCGAATCCAAAGGTTCCGAGAGTGGTTTGAAGTATTTAGGTCTCAGCCAGAGGAAGAAAAGTAAGCAAAAGGAAATCACACCAATGCCAAGAACTGCACTGATGCCAATCATCCAGGCTTGTTTTGAGTTCTTATTGCGACCAGGTCTGTTGTTATCAGGTTGATTCATGAGTAAATCCTGTTTCTATTTGACCGGAAATGTCCAAAGTGTTGACATTTCGAGGATATTGGAGATATGGAATATGATGATTCATTAGCCTGGGATATGGGGAAGGAGGGGGTCGAACCCTCACGCGTTGCCGCACGTGATCCTAAGTCACGCCTGTCTGCCAATTCCAGCACTTCCCCGGATTTGGGTAGAAAAATTATACGATAGAGTATATTACCGGTCAATAAGATTAAGTTCCAGTGATTTGGTCGAGTATAATATTTCATCGATCATAAGGTTTATCGCTGACAGCCCACCAAGTGTAGGAGATAACAATGACGCGAATCATCAAGACTTCAACCCCAGGTAAGGAGCGCACTCAGCTGAGTAAAGCCATCGTTGTGACGATCCGGGACTTCATGCGCCACCAGGAGCCCGGTGAGGAGACGCAAGATATGGTCGCGTTCGTTATTCTGGCTTTAAGTGAAATCGCAACTGGAATTGATCGCTCTGTTGCGGCCTGGGAAAAGCGGGGATACTGGGTGAAGGCTGATAAATACCGGATGGCGTGGCTTTGGGCTGGACAAACTGCCAAAAAGTTAGAGCAAGCCTTTGTAGATGAGAAATGGCCGCAAATTGCTGAGCTGCTTATCGAAGTCATGGGAAATTTGAGTGACATCAAAGTCAGTGACCGGCATAGGATGGGTCAGCCTTGGGTTGGCGCACATGATGAATATATCCAAAGAAATATCTAATCTCAGTTAACATAACTAGACACCTTGACAGAAAAGGTGAGTGGGGTTAATATCTTAATATGCTTTATGGTTATGATAAGTATCATTATCAGAACCTATTATCTGGGACAAGAGAGGTCCTTCTGGTATAGCCAGTGGTCTTCTCTTGTGGAAAGTGCAAGGATTTGGAATGAATTTCAGATAAAATCATTCAGCGTTTTGTCTGAACACCATGGATCACCCGCTTTGCCTATTCTGACTGACAGGCACAAGCTTGTTGTTCTCCCGGCAAAGCAGAAATGGTCTACTTGATCAACATCATGGTTAATTGCTAAGAGGATAACCTAAGCATCATCCAGATAATCCGCCCAACTACCTCCAATTCTTGCGGAACGGTGACAATGGCAGAGAAAATTGTTTTAGTATATAGGAATTCATTATACATGCAATAGCTATTACGGCGA
>Ga0334898_1001916_pt1 | contig 20866 bp, 20 predicted proteins | sample GraSluR3_MG_10_FD_207228 | JGI IMG/M metagenome (GOLD analysis project Ga0334898, IMG submission 207228) | Sludge microbial communities from methane-producing bioreactor in Wageningen University, Netherlands - Granular Sludge_3_08-R3 | ecosystem: Engineered > Bioreactor > Anaerobic >... | reverse complement strand
GGCTTGTTGAGAAGAAACCCAATAGACATGACCTCAAGCGAGAACATATCACCGAGAATCACAGGCTGAATGCCATCTGCCGCATTCATCACCGTGACATTCGGCAAATTGAGCATGGTTGGGATGCTCGGCCCATGGATATCGACATCGACCAGCCCGACTCGGAAACCCTTTGCAGCAAGACTCAGCGCAAGGTTCACTGCAACAGTACTCTTTCCAACCCCACCCTTACCACTCATGACCATGATCGTTCTCCGTTTTCCAGGTGGAGTATTACTCTCCTTGGTACGATCAAGATCTTCGGTTATGGTATGTTTCTTCCGTTGCAATGAACGAACCTCGAGCTCTTCGATGGCAGCTCGAGCAGTCGCAAGCGCAAGCTTCACACAATCTGAGGACTCCTCTGGAAACGAGTCCAATACAGAGATGACCTCCTCCTCAGTCAATGCCTTCGCTTCATCGACCGATTTTCGCTCGATCATCGTCGCAACCTGCGAAGCAGCGCGAATGGAATCTTCACACCCATCTGTGGTGAACGATGCACTCAGAATCTGATCGATGTCCCCAATGAGCCAGAATTCGACTGTATCACCACAAGGACCTGTCCGTCGCACATTGCAATCGGCTCGCTTGATCGGGCCGAAATTGGCCGGAACTTCTCGAACATGCTCTTTTACTGTGTTGTCCATATACTCTCCCATATCTCTCGTATGCGGTCACGAGTCTCTCCTTCGATAAACTCGACAGCGCTGAGCCCCATATTCTGAGCCTTCACCATCTGTTCATCGTAGGGAATCGTCCCCACAAAGTAGTTTCCATCTTCAATCGTTCTCCGGCGAATCGACTCCGTGATCCCTGTATCGATATCGCACTTGTTCACACACACATATACCGGGATGGAGAAGCTTCGGGCCAATGCAGTCACCCGTTCCAAATCGTGCAGTCCAGACTTACTTGGTTCGGTAACCAACAACACGGCATCGGCACCGGTCACACTGCTGATGACAGCACATCCGATTCCCGGCGGACCATCGACCAGAAGGAGCGGGATGTTCTGCTTCTCAGCAATGCGCTTGGCCTCCCTTCTGACTAAGGTGACGAGTTTCCCCGAATTCTCACCCGCTGCATGTAGACGTGCATGAACCATGGGACCGAAACGGGTGTCACTCACCATCCAACGACCACAATCACGGTCTATGAACCGAATTGCCTCTTCTGGACATATTCGAACACAAACTCCACACCCTTCACAGTGTACAGGAGAAATAGTGTACGCGCCATCGGACTTTTCAACGAAAGCATCGAACCGGCAGGCAATCGCACAGAGTCCGCACCCGCTGCATTGCTCGGAGTCGACCACTGCCTCCTTCCCAGAGAAGAACGGTTCATCGGTGACCAACGTAGGGGCAGTTATCAAGTGCAGATCAGCAGCATCAACATCGCAATCGGCTAAAATCACCTGGTCGGCAAGCGCTGCGAATGACGCCGTGATGGTGGTCTTTCCTGTTCCGCCCTTTCCACTGAGCACGACCAATTCTTTCACTGACGACGAATCACCAGAGGCGCCTCTCTTCTGTTCATGCACGATGGGCCTCCTCGTTCGCGGTAAACGCTACGATCTTTTGCCACAACTGACTGAACACCTGAGCGTATCGAGCGTCATGCACAATGGTTTCACCTTGCGCATACAGTTCAGCTATCACTCTGTCGTGCGGAATTCTTGCCAGTATCTCAATCCCGTTCTGCTCACAATACCGCTCTACTCGACTGTCACCCACTCCATCCTTATTCAAGACTACGGCAAACGGCACACCGATCTCGCGAACAGTCTCTACAGCCAGCTGAAGGTCGTGCAGCCCGAAAGCGGTCGGTTCAGTGACCAAGATGACAAGATCGGAGTCGGAAACTGTCCAGACCATGGGACAACTCGTTCCCGGTGGCGAGTCGATGAGCATCATCGACTCCCGAGCCCGTTCTGCACTCCGTTTCACATCTCGGATAACAGGCACAGCCAGAGCCTTTCCAACATCGAGTTTTCCCGATATCAATCGAATCGAACCATCTTGTTGTTCCGTGATCGTCCCGATCTCATGTTCCACTTCATGCAAAGCATCCTGTGGACAGAACGTTGCGCATCCACCACAAGCATGGCACAGGTCTTCGAATATCAACGGCTTTCCTGCGATCACGGCGATCGCATTGAACTCGCACACCGTAGAGCAAACCCTACACCCATCGCATAGCTGTTCATTCACAGAGGGGATAAGCACATGAGACCTGCGTGAGGACACCTGTTCGCCCTTGAGAAAAATCGCACTATTCGGCTCTTCAACGTCGCAGTCCATCACAAGAACCGGCTCGTCATAGGAACGGGCAAGATTCACTGTTACGAAGGTCTTGCCAGTTCCCCCTTTTCCCGAAGCTACAGCCACTCTCATACCCAGTGGCCTTCCACATCGGCATTGCGTAGCGGTTTCAACGCCTTGGACTTGTACATTGCGACGGCTTCGCCCACGGTCTGTACATCGGCATGGTACGCTTCAACCCCTGCAGAGAAGATCACCTTCGCCGCCTTGGGACCGAGGTGACCGGTGACCAGCGCTTTCGCTCCACTGGCTACCACATGTTCGGCAGCCTGAATGCCGGCTCCCTGTGCAGCCTCGAGATTCTGTGCATTATCGAGCACGGTATAGGTATCACGCGCTGTGTCGTAGATGATGAATTTTTCCGCCCTACCGAAGCGATTGTCGAATGTCGCATCCAATGTATCTCCAGATGCTGTGAATGCAACCTTCATGCGTCACCCCCTGCTTCCTTGGATTCCCTCTGCAATGCTTCAAGCCGGCTCTTCACCACCTTGAGCTCCTGTTCGAGATACTCTGCCTGTTGCTGCAGTCCCGTCCGCTCCAGATCCTGATCATAGGGACCATACATCGGTGGTGCATACCGGTTCCATGAGCCTCGAAACCCTCTTCCAAAGCCAAATCCACGTCCTCCGAATCGCCTATGAGCGAATCCGAAGCCACCTTGCATATATCCCGGCACATCATATCCTGCGCAAAAGCCCAGACCCCTTCCAGTCATGGGTCCTGCACCACTTCTTCCAGTTCCATCTCCTCTTGGCATACTCTGCCTCCTTATCCTTCGGCTACCGGTACCAACCGGAGCCATATCTAAATTATTCGATCATCAGTCAAACCGATGTCCTCCTGAGCCATGCCTTCCGAATGGCCCACCGTTTCCACCTCTGCGGCGCATGTTCCGTTGCCCCCGGCGCATGCAACGGTGACGTGGACAGGGGCATCCTGGCATGGAAAACCCCTCTCTTCTCAACGTTCCCGCCTCCCATGCAGCAATCACCTCGGCGATATCGCCAGCAACGAAGGTATCCATATCGATTCCTGCATCTAACAGTGCCTCTTCGTACTCTCGACTTATCCCCCCGCATATCACAGCAGAGATCCCGAGAGCCTCCAGCGCGTCGGTCTTTTCACCCACTTCATCGCTGAGCAACTGAATTGCTGTCAGTTCAGAGACAGGCTTACCGAACCCCTCGGTCTCAAAGACCACCAGATGCTTTGCAACATCGAACAGCGGTGCGACTCGCCCATTCCAAACAGTTATTGCCAGTTTCATACACAGACCATCATGCAATATGCGTGCCAACAGGAGCACACGTATCCCAAAGCAGAGCCTTTACGAACCTTTCTTCAGTTATTGGAAATAATTACACGCTCCCTGCGATACAGGGAGAAAGGGGGGGGAGTACGTAATGTCGCATTTTGTCGCACAAAATCAACTCAGCTGCGCGACAATTGTCGCATTTCGTTGCATACTTGCAACACTCACACACTCAGTCGATACCAAGCCTCTTCATCTTTCGGTAGAGTGTCGCTCGGTGCATTCCCAACTCATCTGCAGCCTGTGAGACACGCCATGCACACCGATCGAGTGCATCGATTATGAGCTCCCGTTCAAGCTGATCCCGGGCAGAAGCTACCCTGTTGTCTCCTTCGCTCTCCGGATGCACCGAGAACCTCCCGTTTGGCAAGGCAGTCGCATCTTTTCCACGAGTCGACTCCGATACTGCCGTTATCTCATGCGGTAGATCCTGCAGTGTGATCTCACTCGTCTGGCACAGCACCACAGCCCGCTCCACTGCATTCTCCAGCTCCCGGATGTTCCCTGGCCAGTGATATGCATAGAAGCTGGAGAAGACTTCGGGACTGAACCGCTCTATCTGCTTGTTGTTGAGTACAGCGAACCGTTGGAGGAACTGATCGGCAAGCAGAGGAATGTCCTCTCTCCGATCGCGAAGTGGCGGAATAACCATCTCGATGATATGGATACGGTAATAGAGATCCTGGCGAAACTCGCCTTTTCGAACCAGATCCTCGAGATCCCGATTCGTAGCACAGATGATTCGTGCATCGGTCTTCTCGGAGACCTGCGATCCAAGTGGCTCGTATTGCCGTTCCTGGAGCACCCGCAGAAGCTTCACCTGCATAGCCGGAGAGATATCACCTATCTCATCGAGAAAGAGCGTCCCTTTTCGAGCAAGAGCAAACCGTCCCGGCTTATCCTTCTGAGCTCCTGTGAACGCTCCCTTTAGGTAGCCGAACAGCTCAGACTCGAGCAAAGTGTCGGGAAGCGCACCGCAGTTCACTGCAACGAAGGGGCCCTGTTTCTGCGCACTACAACCATGGATGGTTCGAGCAAGCACCTCTTTCCCAGTTCCCGACTCTCCGAGAATCAACACCGTGGAGCTACTTTGAGCCACTGCGGGAACCATATTCACGATTCTGCGCATCGACTCGCTATTGCTCACGATCGAGCCGAAGCGCTCGCGTGCCCGGAGCTTGCGCAACTGCTCAAGCTCACTCAGATCCCGGAACGTCTCCGCTCCACCTATGATCGTTCCATTGCCGTCTCTAAGTAGGGCGGTCGAAACACTCACAGGCACCCGCTTGCCGGAGAGATTCACAATGTATCCACTCTGATTTATCACAGTCTTTCCTGTGCTGAAGGTCTCTGCAAGGGGACAACGCCCTTCACACATATTCGACTTGAAGACCTCGGAACAGCGCAAACCGATGGCATCTGCTCGTGAGATGCCTGTTATGCGCTCAGCCGCACGATTGAACGAGGTGATGCGCCAATCGGTATCGATGGTGAACACCCCGTCGTTAATGCTTTCGAGAATGACTTCGGTAGTAACTGTATCCATAGCTTGTTCCATATCCATCGTATCACAAACAGCGACCGAACGGAACAAGCTCCTCGTGCCTACATACTCTGCGCAGGCTCTTCTTTAATGAAGTACTCCGGATACCCCTCTAGGAGCAGCTGTTGATCGCACATAACATGGTCGAGGTGCTCCGAAAGGTGACGTTTCGCCGTTCTGCAATCGGCCCGTTTGATTGCCTCGAGAATCTGATAGTGATCGACAAGCAACTCCTTGGTGTCGAACATATTCAATCTCAGCATTCTCTCACGCATGAAGTGGGGAAGGAAGATCCCGATTGCATCGAACACAGACTCTTTCCCGCAGGCAGTGAACAGAAGACGATGAAAGTCATTGTCCTTCAGGAAGAACTCGATAATATCTTCTCGCTGTGCGGCCTCTTCCTGCTCTTTCAGATTCTCCTCCATCTGCTCTATGAGATCTTTGGAGACCGATCTGCAGGCGAGTTCGAGCAACGCAAGTTCCACAGTCTCTCTAAGAAAGCGCCCTTGGTCTACGAGACGAGAGTCCATGAGCGCGACCCGAGTCCCTCGTTGAGGATAGATTTCGACTAATCGCTCACGACACAACTCAAGTAGAGCCTCCCGAACCGGTGTACGACTGAGTTCGAGTTTTTTTGCAATCTCCTTCTCACTTATCGGTTCACCGGGGACCATATCCAACAACAGGATATTTCTGCGTAAAATCCTATAAGCGAATTGCTTGGCCGACTCTTGTTCGTTCCTCTCAGAGTATATTACGAAAGGCATGACCATTATCCTCCTACCCGATCAAAAAAACATCGGACTATCATTTACTTGTTCACATTAACGATATATTAGCACACATGAAAAGGGGTTTCCAGTAGATATATTAATTTATCGATAAAATTATAGAGATTAAAGACGGGGTCTCGGTCGTGACAGCATTCGTGTTTTTCGGTATCATGGAGCCATGAGAGAAGACCCTGTTGTTCTGGTCGTCGAAGACGAGCCTGATATCCGAGAACTTATGAGCTACCACCTCACTAAAGAGGGGTATGTGGTCCTCCAGGCTGAGCACGGGAGAGAGGCACTCCAGATACTAAAAGCAGAACAGCCTCAACTTGTGCTGCTCGATCTTATGCTTCCTGAGTTGAGTGGGATCGAAGTACTGAAAACCATCCGATACACCTGGGCAATGACCGACCTGCCAGTGATCATTGTCTCGGCTCGAACAGATGAGAGCGATATTATCATGGGCTTGGAACTCGGAGCCGACAACTATCTATCGAAACCCTTCAGTCCAAAGGTGCTTGTGGCAAATGTTCGAGCGCTACTGAGACGAGCTGCACAGAGACCACAGGAAGCTGTACCAGATGAGAAAATTCAAGTCGGAAAGTTGCGTATAGACGGCGAGCGACACGAAGCATACTGGGACAAGGCACTGTTGAATCTCACGGCAAGCGAGTTCAGCTTGCTGAAGTTACTCGCATCATCGCCTGGCAGAGTCTACACCAGAAACCAGATCATTACCGCCATGAGAGGAGACGACTACCCGGTGACCGAACGGTCAATCGATGTGCAAGTTGCGAGTCTCAGGAGAAAGATGCAGTCCGGCAGTTCGTCGATCAAAACCGTCTGGGGTATCGGCTACTCATTTCAGGAACACCCATGAGATTCTCAGGCATTCGCGAACGACTTATCGCTCTCACGGCAACAGTACTCCTTCTTGCACTGCTAGGAGGCATGTTCGTAGCGATTCAAGCCTTCAACACCACACTGCGAGAGACCACCTATGCTGCACTGGCTGAGAACAGCCGGTATCTACTCACACTGCTGTCTCAACACCCCGAACAGCTCCAAACAAAACCGATCAATGATGAGCTTCTCCAACAGCTGGACCGATACGGCGAAACTACAATGTATCGGATCACGCTCATCGATGATCGGGGTACCGTAGTATACGATTCGGCATACCATGAACCAGATCTCGACAATCATCTGTGGCGAGAAGAAGTCCAACAGGCGCTCAGCTTCGGCGTGGGACAGAGTGAGCGAACGAGCGACACCCAACAGCTTCCCGTACTCTATCATGCGGTGCATCTCGGAAACGATTCTGGTATCTCGATCCTTCGGGTATCCACGACCTTGCACGAACTCGCCGGGTTTCAACAGACCTACCTGAGAATCCTCCTCAGTGGCCTCATCATTCTCGCGATGGTAACGAGCGTCGTAACTGCAGTGAGCATCGGTACGATCAGTCGCCCGCTCAAACGGATCAAAGAGGCTACAGTTCGGTACGCTGCAGGAGAGCTCAATACGCGAATCCACGTAGAACGACCACGAGAGCTTGCAGAGCTTGCTGCCACCATGCAGTCCATGGCAACACGACTCAGCGACACCCTAGATCATGCACAGAATGAGAGAAATCGACTGGAAACTATCTTGGAGAGTATGAACGAGGGGATTATTCTTGTAAACGACCGCATGGAGATCGTGGTCGCCAACAGGGGTGCACGAGCCATACTCGGCGAAGCACTTCGCCTTCGTGCACAGACGACTCTCTCGCAAGCGATCCGTTCCAAGGAGATCAACGAGATCTGCTCCCATACACTCGACACAGGAGAGACACAGAGCGTGACCACGGCACAATACGGTCATATATTCGGTGAGTCGGCACGGATAGTGGGACGAACGGCAGCAACCATACTCCGTGTCACCACCGTTCCGGTGCGCGAACAGGGAGACATTGCGGGAGTCGTGATCACCATCAATGACACTACAGAGCTGCATAGACTCGAACAGATGCGAAAGGATTTTGTAGCAAACGTGTCCCACGAGTTGAAAACACCGATCACAGCGATTGCTGGGTTCTCCAACCTCCTCAGTGAAGAGGCGAACACCTCCTCGGATGAAATCGCTCGATTCTCTGCAATCATCGCACGACAGGCGGAAACCATGCAACGAATCGTGGAGGATCTACTGCTGCTCTCATCACTCGAACAGCATCATGCAAAGCCATCTTGCACTTGGACTTCTGTGGAGCAGATCGTGGAAGAGACAGTTGAAACATGTCGTTTCAAGGCTGAACAGCAGAGAAGCTCTATCATCACCCGCGTGAAAAACCGTGAGAACCTTGCACTGTGGGTCAACGGAAAACTCATCGTGCAAGCGTTGGCGAATCTGGTGATCAACGCCATCACCTACAGTGAACCAGGGAGTGATGTAACGCTCGACATTGCCGTAACGGAATCGACTGCAACTCTGCAGGTCATCGATACCGGATTCGGGATACCACCCGAAGCTCAACAGAGGATCTTCGAACGGTTCTATCGGGTCGATACAGCTAGAAGCAGGAGACTCGGAGGAACCGGATTGGGACTCTCCATCGTGAAACATATCGTGGGAGTGCACAGCGGCGTCGTCTCGGTCACGAGCGAACTCGGCAAGGGAAGCGTCTTCACCATCACCCTACCCCGTGGTGCTCGTGAGCTGGATGCCATGCAGCGAAAGAGCGATACACTCTACGAACAGAAGTGAGCATTCACTTGTCATCCGGGACGCTGCGCGGTTCACGAGTCTCTCTCGGTCCATTGAGCCTCGGCCTCTGCCCTTTGTCCATGTAGACGATCCATCTGCATATCGTGGTCACATGATCGCCAAGTCGCTCCATCTCCTTTGTCAGGTAGAACAGGTTGAGTATCCGCTCCATCTCTTCTGGAGACTCTGGCTGGGTGGCGATGAGATCGGCATTCAGTGCATCGCGCATCGCATCCATCCGATCATCCATCGCAGCGACATCCATGGCTCGTTCTGCCTGTACATCGATGAAGGCTTCAACGGCGAATCGGGTCATCTGTGCCCCGAGCAGTGCCATCTCACTGATCCGCTCGACAAACTGTGTATAGGTCTCTTTCTCTGCGATAGTGGCCATCTTCGCCAGATGAGCTGCATGATCTCCCATCCGCTCCAGACTCGAAACGATCTTCATCCCGGCAATGATGTGTCGCATATAATGACCGTAGGGTGCTTCAGAGATGAGCATGCGCACTCCATCGTTCTCGACCATCTCCTGCAACTGGTCTATGAACCAGTCGTCGGCGATCACCTTCCTCGCCAGATCCATATCGTGGTTTCGAAAAGCATGCTGGGCTTGATAGATAGCCTCTTCGACACGGTTCACCATCTGAACAAGCATCTCCTGATAAAAACGCATTTTATCATCGAGGGTGTGCGATTTATTTCTCTCCATATCTCTCTCCTGTAGATTGGTCGCCCAGTAAGGGCTCCTAGTAAGGGCTCCTTCCGTTTAGAACACTCACTCGGGATCAACCGAATTTTCCTGATATATACTCTTCTGTCTTCCGATGCTTCGGATTCAAGAACAACTGTTCAGTCTCAGCGTACTCTTGGAGATATCCCGTCCGATGCTCATCGACCATGAAGAACGCAGTATAATCCGAGACGCGAGACGCCTGCCCCATGTTGTGTGTCACGATTACGATCGAATACCGCTCCTTCAGTTCCAGGATCAGCTCCTCTATCCTCCCAGTTGCAATGGGATCCAGAGCAGAGGCCGGTTCATCCATGAGAATCACCTGCGGGGAGATCGCTATGGCACGTGCTATGCAGAGTCTTTGCTGTTGACCTCCACTGAGTCTCAGTGCATTCTGTTTGAGTTTATCCTTCACCTCGTCCCACAAGGCAGCCTGTACAAGGCTCTGCTCCACCAACTCATCGAAATCGCCTCGATATCCGTTGATTCTTGCACCCCAGGCAATATTCTCGTAGATGCTCTTCGGAAACGGGTTCGGTTTCTGAAAGACCATACCTATCTGTCTCCGAACCAGCACGGGATCCACATTCGGACCGTACAACTCGTCACCGTCGAAGGTCACAGAGCCTTGAATCCGAGATCCCGGTATCATATCGTTCATACGGTTCAGACTTCTGAGTACGGTACTTTTCCCACACCCCGAGGGTCCTATGAATGCAGTCACGTGGTGTTCATACATAGGAAGTGAGATGTCTTGCACAGCCTGGAACGATCCGTAATGGATATCGACATGCGAAAGTGCCATGATGGCCCGTTTTGATGCATTACTAGTAGTCATGATGCCAACCTCTTCTTTCTGGCGAGTCTGTTTCTGATCGTGATGGCAGTGCTGTTCATCACCAGCAGCAGAATGAGCAAGGCCACGATCGCCGCAGCAGCGATATTACGATACGCACCCTGTGGTCTAGCCGACCACTGGTAGATCTGTATGGGCAACGTGGTGAACTTGCTGAAGATATTCGACGGATCAACACTGATGAATGTGGAAGCTCCGATAACCACCAAAGGAGCCGTCTCTCCCAAGGCTCGTGAAAGTGCAAGTATGGTTCCGGTGAGAATACGATCGACACTCGCTGGAAGCACGTGATACCAGATAGTCTGCCACTGCGTAGCGCCGACCCCATAAGCGCTCATACGCAGCGTGTCCGGCACCGCCTTCAGAGCCTCCTGCGTATTAATGATGATAATCGGCAAGACCAGAAGTCCCAATGTGAGCCCACCCGAGAGTATGGTTCGTCCGTTCGCGGTGTTATCGACAACACCCGAAAAAATGGCTCCGCTGGTGAGTGGCTCCAGAGCTCGTACGAACAGAGCAAGACCGAGAAGACCGTAGATGATGGAAGGAACTGCCGACAAGTTAAAGATATTGAGCTGGAGCATACGGTTCAACCGTGTATCGAGCGCATACTCTTCGAGATAGATCGCAGCTCCTACACCAATGGGGAATGCGACGAGGAAGGTGATCAGGATGATCCAGAGTGAACCGAGAAATGCAGTCCTAATTCCTGCTTTGAGCGGGTCGGCAGATTGGTCTGCTACAAGGAATGCCGGACTAAGCCAATTTCTGAAAACCAGATACGATTGCTCGTTCGCTTCAACGAACGCCAGACTGACATCTTTGTTCACCAGAGAGTCCCACAGTCCCCAGGTTCGCAGAACTCGTGGTTTGACTATATACTGTTCTATGAGACGGGTCAGGTCGGCATCCGATCGTTCCGACAATGGATTTTCATACTGAACTCGACGGAGAATTCCAGCAGAGAGGTGCTTCTCTGCCACCGATTCGAGCTCATCGCGGCTGAAATCTGAAACGGATCTTGCTCCCGGGATAAGTTGTGAAGGCTCGACTTCGTTTTGCAATGCTGCATATCCAAACACAGAATCGATCACCGATACGAGCAGGAGCATGAGGAACAACACTGCCAAGGCTGTCGCACTTATGAACAATGCATGCCAGACAAGGCCGCTTCTCCTTCTTTTATCAATATGATGCGCTCGTTCAGAGGCATCGCCAAAGCGTAGAAATGTGTGCATGTTATTCATACTCCTGATGAAATCGATTCGACACAGTTCGAGAGATTAGATTCAGTGCAAAGGTTATCGCGAACAGCACAAGCCCGAGAGCGAATATGCTGTTATAATCGACCGAGTTGTAACTGACATCCCCTCCACTGATTCGCACTATGTACCCAGTGATGGTCTCGGCAGCTTCAAAGGGGTTCGCAGTGAGGTTCGGTCCTGCTCCCGCTGCAAGTGCGACAACCATGGTCTCTCCAACAGCTCGAGACAAAGCAAGCAGGAACGTTGCCGAAAGTCCGCTTAATGCTGCTGGGATGACCACTTTCACTGTTGTTTCGAGTTTCGTTCCTCCAAGAGCATATGCAGCAAGCCGCAACTCCTTGGGAACCGATCCGATAGCATCCTCTGCCATGGTAGCGATCATCGGCAATACGAGAATGCCGATCACCAGTCCTGCGCTCGCTGTATTGTAGATCTCCACGACATCGTCACCGAATATGTTCCTGAGCAACGGCGTCATGAATGTGAGAGCGAAGTATCCGTATACGATGGTGGGTATACCGGCGAGGACTTCCAGTACCGGCTTGAGTATGCCGCGAGTCTTCTCGCTTGCATACTCACTCAGGTAGACGGCAACGGCAAGTCCTACCGGTATGCCCAGAGACATCGCGATGATGCTGGTGGTCAACGTTGCATTCAATAGTGGAAGGAATCCGAATCGTCCGATCATCGGCTGCCACTGCTTCCCGGTGAAAAAGCCTTTCAGCGTGACCTCCGGATCGCTAAAGAACAGATACGATTCTCGGATTAGAATGAATGCAATACCCACGGTAATCACAATCGAGATGAGCGCACAGAGAAAGAGGACGATTTTGGGAATAAGTGAAATCGAGAACGACGATTTTCTGGCGATGTGTGCCATAGCTCAGCATACCTCCTTGGTATTTGGACAGACAGCGGCTAGTCTGTCTGTCCGTGCTCGCTTCCCACTCGGAAACGGCAGGTAGTCACTACAATTGCATCGCCTCAAGCCAGGCTGCTCTACCACGATCCATGGCCGCCTCGTTCGCAGGGAAATACCCCACACCTACGACCTCTTCGTCGACATGACTCAAATAGAAGTTGATGAATGCTGCGACCTGCGGTTTCTCTTGCATGATTGTGGCATCCGAGTAGATGAACAGTGGCCGTGCGAGTGGATAGGTTCCGTCATCCACGTGTTCGGCACTGGCTTCCACGCCCTCGATAGACAGGATATTCAGCTCATCGGCATTCTCTGCATAGTAGGCATAGCCGAAGAATCCGATCGCATAGGGACTTCCCTTGATTCCCTGTACCAGAATGTTGTCATCTTCACTGAGTTGGAGATTCGTTGCTGACAGCATGGGTTCGACACGCTTATCGAACACCTCTTCTGCAAAGTAGTCGAATGTTCCACTGTCTGTGCCGGGAATGAACCGCTGTATCGGCTGATTCGGCCAACTCGGATTGACATCTGACCATCTGGTGGCACTTCCGAAGATCTTGGAGAGTTCCGCAATTGTCACGTTTTGCAAGAAGGTGTTTTCTTTGCTCACGGTGACCGCCAGCGCGTCGGTTCCGACACGGAACTCGATTGGAAGTCTTCCGATCGTTCGAGCAGCTTCTATCTCGGAATCTTTGATGGGACGACTTGCGTTCGCGATATCGGTCTCGCCTGCGACGGTGAAACGTTCGAATCCGGCTCCACTGCCGATACTGTCTATGGTGATAGTACCGTTATACCCCTCTTCCTTGAACCGCTCCGCCATCCTTTCGCTCAGCGGGTACACGGTGGAGCTTCCTGCGGTGATGATGTTTCCACGAACCTTCAATGGATTCACCCCCGGAAGTCCGTGCACAAAGGGGCCCTCCATCCACGCATGCCCATCGGCGTCGGTTACCGCTGGAGAGGTCTCCTGACGTCCCCCGGAAAAGAGTGGACTCAATACCAGCATGAGGCCCAGAATCACTACAATTTTCTTCATATTATTCCTCCATTGGAATAGATTTGCCCCGAATATAGGATATACATATGAGAAAAATGTGAGCAGAACGTGAGAAGAGTATGTAATCGCTTCTGGTGTTCTGGTGACAGGTTCAACACATTATGGTACTATGACCGCGTTTACTTCGGTAATCGGAAAGCAGGAGGAGTCAATGGTACACCTGAAATTACAAGATGCTGCTGGATTGAAAATCGGAGCAATGAAGAAGCAGTTCTTCAAGGCTCTGAAGAGTTTGGGCAAACGGGAGCGAGTGTTGCTCATTCCTCCCGACATTACCCGCATACATGGTATGGGGGGCACGCTGGCAGTATGGGCAGTCGAGTACTACGGTTCTGCTGTGAAGGCGATTCTCCCTGCACTCGGTACGCATGTACCCATGACGGATTCGGAAATCGATCTCATGTATCCCGGTGTGGATCATGATCTGTTCGTAGGACACGACTGGAGAAACGATATCGTGACACTCGGGACAGTACCCGCTTCGTTCATCGAAGAGGTGTCCGAGGGTAGACTCTCCTACTCCTGGAAGGCCCAGGTCAACAAACTCCTGGTCTCTGGCGGGTTCGATCTGATCCTATCCTTAGGCCAGGTGGTCCCCCACGAAGTCATAGGCATGGCTAACCATACGAAGAACATCTATGTCGGTACCGGTGGCGTGGAGGGGATCAACAAGAGTCACTACCTCGGTGCGGTCTACGGTATGGAACGCATTATGGGACGAGCCGACAGCCCTGTTCGTGCAGTGCTGGACTATGCGCACGACCATTTTGCCACAGAGCTTCCCATCGTCTTCGCCATGACAGTCGTAGGAAGAGACTCGACTGGAGCAATGGCACCCATGGGGCTGTTTGTCGGCGATGATCGAGTCTGTTTCAACGAGGCTTGCGCACTTTCGCTAAAAGTGAACTTCACCATGGTCGACCGTCCATTGGACAAGGTGGTGGTCTACCTCGATCCCGGCGAATTCCGTTCCACCTGGTTGGGAAACAAGAGTGTATACCGGACGCGCATGGCTGTAGCTGATGGTGGGGAGTTGATCGTTCTTGCACCTGGAGTACACACGTTCGGTGAAGACAAGGAGATTGATCGACTCATCCGCAAGTATGGGTATCGGGGAACCGACAAGACCCTTGAAGCTGTTGCCCATAACGATGAACTGAAAGAGAATCTCAGTGCTGCTGCACACCTGATCCATGGCTCTTCAGATGGGCGTTTCTCGATCCGTTACTGTCCGGGAGCATTGACCCGAGAGGAGATCGAGGCAATAGGGTACGAGTATGGAGAGCTCGATGCACTCACTGCGAGATATATGGGAACACAGACCAAAGAGGGATGGAACACCACCGACGATGGTGAATCGTACTACTTCGTAGGGAATCCGGCCGTTGGCCTGTGGGCACACCCGGACCGGTTCAAGGATAATTGATACAAGAGAAATCTGTATGTCAACGATAAGGAGAATGAACGTATGGGAAAGCAGGCTGACATAGGTCTGATCGGATTGGCTGTAATGGGCCAGAATCTGGTGTTGAACATGAACGACCACGGGTACACTGTGGCGGTATACAACAGAACGGTATCCAAGGTAGATGATTTTCTAAACGATGCGGCAAAGGGTCGCGACACCATCTTGGGAACACACTCGATGGAAGAGTTGGTTTCGACTCTTGCAAAGCCGAGAAAGGTTATGCTGATGGTCAAGGCTGGAGCTGTGGTCGATGCATTCATCGATCAACTCGTTCCACTGCTCGATGAGGGCGATGTCATCATAGATGGAGGGAACTCCCACTACCCCGACACCAACCGGAGAACGGAGGAGTTGAAGAAGAAGGGAATACTCTATATCGGAACCGGTGTCAGTGGTGGAGAAGAGGGTGCCAGACGTGGCCCGTCCATCATGCCTGGCGGAAATGTTGAAGCCTGGCCCTTGGTGAAGAACATCCTTCAGGACATCTCCGCAAAAGTAGAGGACGGCAGTCCCTGTTGCGACTGGGTCGGACAGGATGGAGCCGGTCACTATGTGAAGATGGTCCATAACGGTATCGAATATGGTGATATGCAGATGATCTGCGAGGCATACGACATCATGTACCACGGTCTGAACCTCACTCATGAGCAGATGCACGATATCTTTGCAGAGTGGAACGAGGGAGAACTGGACAGCTACCTGATCGAGATCACCCGGGATATCATGAAAACGCTCGACGATGACGGCAAACCGTTGGTGACCAAGATTCTCGACAAGGCCGGTCAGAAGGGTACCGGGAAATGGACCGGAGTGAGCTCCCTTGAATTGGGCGTACCGGTCACCCTGATCGTGGAGGCAGTCTATGCTCGGTGTGTCTCTGCACTGAAGTCGGAGCGTGTTGCCGCTTCGAAGATTATCGGTGGTCCCGAGAAAAAGATCGAGGGAAACACCAAAGAGATCGTCGAAGACTTGCGTAAAGCACTGTTGGCTTCCAAGATCGTAAGCTATGCACAGGGGTATATGCTCATGCGAGAGGCGGCACGAGAGTATGGCTGGGATCTCAACTACGGCGGTATCGCGCTTATGTGGAGAGGTGGCTGCATTATCCGAAGTGTATTCTTGGGCAAGATCAAAGAGGCGTTCGACACGAATCCTGATCTGAACAATCTCCTTATCGACCCCTATTTCGTAGAGGTGATGTCTCGTTGTCAGGATGCTTGGAGACGCACCATCGCACGCGCCGTCTCAGCGGGCATTCCCATGCCTGCCATGACCAGTGCTCTTTCGTTCTTCGACAGCTACAGGAGTGCCCGACTCCCCGCGAACCTGCTGCAGGCTCAACGTGACTATTTCGGTGCACACACCTATGAGCGCGTAGACAAGCGTGAAGGTGAGTTCTTCCACACCAACTGGACGGGAACTGGAGGAAACGTCTCCTCTTCCACCTACCAGGTGTGATTCCACTATGACCTGACAAAGGGGGCTTCGGCCCCCATTTTTTCTGTCTCTGAGACTACGCAAAAGATCTTTCATATCTTATTTGTAGAAATAGATTTATAAATGATCTTAAAATTGTTCATCCACCATATTGACACACTTATTGAAATACCCTATCACTATCGCGTGATTGCAGTAGTTTCCCGGCCTCCAAGAGAGGTACAGGCAACATTGCGACAGGGAGGAAAGGGAAAGAGATTGAAAGGATTCGACGTCGCTGTCAGGGACGTATCTAGGGCATATGGGAACTTCAAAGCCCTCGACAACGTGAGTTTGGATATCAAGAAAGGAGAGTTCTTCTCCCTTCTCGGACCTTCTGGATGCGGAAAGACCACCCTCCTTCGCATCATCGCCGGATTCGATTCTCCCGATACAGGTTCCGTGCTGCTCGATGGCAAGGACATACTTCCACTACCGCCCGAGAAGCGGCAGGTGAACACGGTCTTTCAAAGCTATGCACTGTTTCCACACCTCACTGTCTATGAGAATGTGGCCTTTCCTCTCCGTCTGAGAAAGGTTCCACAGGCACAGCTCAATGCGAAAGTGAACGACTACCTGCATCTTGTGCAGCTCGATATGCACAAGGACAAAAGACCGAATATGCTCAGTGGGGGACAGAAACAACGGGTGGCCATTGCACGTGCTCTCATCAACGAGCCCAGCGTGCTTCTTCTCGATGAACCTCTGTCCGCTCTCGATGCGAAACTACGCCAGAACTTGCTGGTCGAGCTCGACCATCTGCACGATCAGATCGGTATCACCTTCATCTATGTCACGCATGACCAGAGCGAAGCTCTCTCGGTAAGTGACCGGATTGCCGTCATGAATCAGGGGAAGGTGTTACAGGTAGGAAGTCCCTATGAGATCTACGAAAGTCCCGCGACCGACTTCGTCGCCCGATTCATAGGTGAGACGAACCTCTTCCCTGCCGAGGTCACCTCGTGCGTCCCGTTCGGCGACTACTATATGACCACACTCGACATACCGGCACTTGGTGCTCTGGTGAAGGTGACCGACTACGATAATCTGCCTCCAGGACAGCGCGTTTCGTTTACCGTACGGCCAGAGAAGCTGAAAATCACCGGGGATACACCGACAAGGGTGGGTAAAGATATCAACCTCTTCAAAGGTGTGGTGGAAGAACCGATCTACAGTGGCTTTCAATCCAAGTACTATGTGAGTCTTGAACAAGGAGCTGTCGTGAAGGTCATGCAGCAGCATGCGAACTACATGGATGAAGGACCGGCCATTGCATGGAAGGACCAGGTCTATGTCTCGTGGAGTGCCGAGGATGGTTATATCGTCGAGGTGGTAGACGCATGAAAAGTCACGAGCAGGAGAGACGAAATCGGAGGCTGGGAGTCACCTATTCGGCACCGATGGGCCTTTGGTTGGTGCTGTTCTTTCTTATCCCATTGGCTATCATCATCCTCTACAGTTTCCTCAGAAAAGGGCTCTATGGCGGGGTGGAACCACACTGGTCACTCGCTGCATATGAACAGATGTTCAATCCGAACTTTCTCCGTGTACTGTTTAGAACACTCTGGATATCGGTAGTGGCTACCGCTATCACCATCATCCTCGCCCTCCCCTGCGGCTATGCCATAGCGCGAAGCCGGAACCAGGTATTCTGGTTGGCTCTGGTGATTATCCCATTCTGGACCAACTCTCTTATCCGTATCTACGCGTGGATTGCCATTCTCTCCAATGAAGGATTTGTGAACGAAGCACTGCGCTCGGTCGGAATCATCCGGGACAGCCTTCAACTCATGTATCACCAAGGAACGGTAATCACTGTTCTCATATACATGTATATTCCTTTCGCCATTCTTCCTCTATTCACCACGATCGACAAGTTCGATTTTCAGCTACTCGAAGCTGCCCGTGATATCGGAGCCACAAAGGCACAGTCGATCTTCAAGGTACTGATTCCCAACATTAGAAGTGGTGTGGTGACCGCCGTGATCTTCACATTCATCCCTATTTTCGGTGCCTACACCGTGCCACTTCTCGTCGGAGGGAAGGATTCATATATGGTTGGAAACATTATCGTGGATCAGGTGACCAAGACCCGAAACTGGCCTCTAGCTTCAGCGTTCAGCCTCCTGATAACGCTGGTGAGTACCGTTGGAGTCGTATGGATGCTTGTCTCCAGTGCAGGCGAACGAGCTCGCCTGAAAACTTCTGGAAACGGCAGAGGTACCGCTGAGGTGAACTCATGAGAACCCAGCAACCCGCAAAGCGACAGATATTTGAGCCGACGAAGCTGGTTGATCCTCCGAAAGGACCCATAGGGCCCTACCGAGTTCCCAGATCCCATGTGTTCAGAGACCACCATTGGTTCGGATTCTCTCAAATCATGCTGGTCGTGGTGATACTCTTTCTGTTCATGCCATTGTTCGTGGTGATCACCTATTCGTTCAACGCTTCGCGAGGTATGCGGTGGACAGGGTTCTCTCTCCAGTGGTACCACCAACTGTTCACCGGTTCGCGCGAGTTGTGGCGTGCATTCGGAAACAGTTTCATCATTGCTCTGTCCAGTGCATTCGTCGCTACAGTGATCGGGTCCCTCGCAGCAGTCGGCATACGGTGGTATCGCTTCAAATCCAGAGCATTCATCCAAACCCTCAGTTTTCTTCCCATGATTCTACCGGAGGTGATCATTGGTATTTCCATGCTTATCTTCTTCTCAGCCATACAGTTTCCCTTGGGAATGGTCACCATCTTCATTGCTCACACCACATTCAACCTCCCCTTCGTGTTTCTGTTGGTTTCGGCCAGATTGGACGAGTTCGACTTCTCCGTGATAGAGGCAGCTCGAGATCTGGGAGCCACAGAGCGACAGACACTGATCAAGGTCATCGTACCCTCGATCACCCCTGGCGTGCTCTCAGGATTTCTCATGGCCATCACCATGAGTCTTGAGGATTTCGTCATAACCTTCTTCGTATCGGGACCCGGTTCAACCACACTCCCGCTCTACGTCTATTCGATGATCCGCTATGGGGTCTCTCCGGTGATCAATGCCCTCTCAATGGTACTCATTCTCAGTATCATGTTGATTGCTTTGCTCTTCCGTAGATTCCTCAAAACGATTGCAGCATCGAGTTAGTCGCCCATGTCCCAAACCTGGATCTCCAAGGAGGTCATCATGAAACAACACACGTTCTCGCTCCGTAGACTCAACCTCTCTATCCTGTTCATGCTCATAGCAACGATTCTCATACTCATCGGGTGTAGCAGAGACGAATCGACCAGTCAAAAAACGGGTGGAACGCTGTACCTCTACAACTGGACCTATTACACACCCGAATCGGTCATTGAGAAATTCGAACAGGAGTTCAATGCAAAGGTGGTGCTAGACTACTTCGCATCGAATGAGGATATGTTCGCCAAACTCAAAGCTGGAGGGAGTGGATACGATATAGTCTTCCCCAGTCAGGACTATACATCGATCATGATGAAGGAGAAGATGCTTTTGCCGATCGACCGGGAACGCATACCAAACCTCCGCTATATCAGCCCTCTGGTGCTCGAAAAGGCGACATACGATCCTACCATGGCATGGTCGGTTCCCTATTTCATGGGAGCTGCCGGCATTGCGGTCAATACGGTGCGAGTACACGATTATCCGAGGGACTGGAGCATCTTCGCAGACACGCGTCTTGCCGGGAGAATGAGCATGCTCGATGATATGCGAGAGGTCATGGGAGATGCACTGGTACATCTTGGCTATTCGGTGAACTCCACCGATCGTGCAGAGCTGGAGGAGGCAACCCGACTGATAAATCAGCGGTGGAAACCGAATCTGGTGAAGTTCGACGCAGAGGGTTTTGCCAAGAGTTTCGCATCGGGAGAGTTCTGGGTCGTGCAAGGGTATGCTGAGGCGGTGTTCGAGGAACTGGATCCGTCGCGGTGGCATGAAGTGGACTTCATCCTCTCGCCTGAAGGCGGTCCCATGTATCTTGATTCCATGGTCATACCCAAAGGTGCAAAAAACGTTGAGCTTGCCCATGAATTCATAAACTTCATTCATAGACCCGAAATCTACGCCGAGTTCCTCGATCGGTTCCACTTCCCTGCATCGGTGCACACAGAGGCGGAAGCTTTCATGACCGTTACACCGTTCTATCAGGGAGAAGATCTTGCTCCGTTCGAACTGAAGCACGATATCGGCGCGGATCTGGAGCTCTACAATACACTGTGGCAGTCGATACGGTATGTGAACTGAACCCTCGTGAGATAGCTACAGATACCGTGCGAGCATGGTCGATGCATGATATCGTCCATTGAACATCATGGAACGGGAGATAG
>Ga0334898_1001915_pt1 | contig 20877 bp, 20 predicted proteins | sample GraSluR3_MG_10_FD_207228 | JGI IMG/M metagenome (GOLD analysis project Ga0334898, IMG submission 207228) | Sludge microbial communities from methane-producing bioreactor in Wageningen University, Netherlands - Granular Sludge_3_08-R3 | ecosystem: Engineered > Bioreactor > Anaerobic >... | reverse complement strand
ATCCCAGTCGGACGTGTGCAGGATCCTCAAGGCCGCCATCCCTGCCCTCCTGCTCAGAGGGCCCGGGCGTCTCCCTGGGCCGAGACCAGGTAGTCCGCGTAGCCGCCCTCGAAGACCTTCATCCTCCCGTCCCCGAGCTTGAAGACCCGGTTGGTGGCGGCTTTGAGGAAGTGCCGGTCGTGGCTGACCAGGAGGAAGGTCCCCTGGAAGTCCACCAGGGCCTCCAGGAGGATCTCCCTCGAGCGCAGGTCCAGGTGGTTGGTGGGCTCGTCCAGGACCAGGAAATTGACCGGGCGCCCCAGGATCGTGGCCAACACCACCCGGCTCTTCTCACCGCCCGAGAGCACGGAGATCTTCTTGTAGACGTCGTCCCCCGAGAAGAGGAAGCACCCCAGCAGGGTGCGCACCTGGTTGACGTTGAGGTTGGGCAGGGCCCCGGTGACCTGGTCCAGCACGCTCTTGGAGGTGTCGAGGAGGTCCAGGGAGCTCTGGCTGAAGTAGCCCATCTCCACCGAGGAGCCCGGCACCACCCGCCCCTCCGTGGGCTCGGCGTGCCCGGCCACCATCTTCAGGAGCGTCGACTTCCCCGCGCCGTTGACGCCCACCACTGCCACCTTGTCGAGGCGCTTCACCACGCCCTCGACGCCCTCCAGCACGCGCTTCGCCCGACCGTCGGGCAGGGGCCAGTCCTTGGCCACGTCCAGGAACTTCGTCACCTCCTCGCCGCTGCGGGGGGGCGGAGGGAACTCGAAGCGGACCGCCCGGGCCTCGGCCGGAAGCTCGATCCGCTCGATCTTCTCCAGCTTCTTGACCCGGGACTGCACCTGGGCGGCGTGGGAGACGCGGGCCTTGAAGCGGGCGATGAAGTTCTCCTCCTTGGCCAGCATGTCTTGCTGGCGCTCGAAAGAGGCCACCCTCTGCTCGGCCCGCAGGTCCCGCTCGCGCTCGTAGAAGTCGTAGTCGCCCCCGTAGACCGTCATGGTCTGGTGGTTGATCTCGACGATGCGGGTCACCGAGCGGTTGAGGAACTCGCGGTCGTGGCTGGTCATGATCAGGGTGCCGGGATAGCGGCGCAGCCACTCCTCCAGCCACACGATGGACTCCAGGTCCAGGTGGTTGGTGGGCTCGTCCATCAGCAGGAGGTCCGGGTTCTGCACCAGGATCCGCGCCAGGGCGATGCGCATCTTCCAGCCGCCGCTGAAGCTCTCGAGGGGATGGCCTTGCTGGTCCGGAGGGATCCCCAAGCCGGTGAGGATGGCCTGGGCGCGCACCTCGACGTCGTAGCCGCCCGACTCCTCGAAGCGGTGGCGGGCGTCGCCGTAGCGCTCCAGGGTCTCGGCCATCTCCTCGTCCGTCAAAGGCTCGGAGAGCCGGTGCTCGAGTTCGGAGAGTTCGGCCAGGAGGGCCCCCTGGCCCGCCCCTTCGAGGGCCTCCTCCAGGGCCGTGCCGCCCCGCATGTCCCCCACGTCCTGGGAGAAGTAGCCAATCGACACCCGAGAGGGCATGGAGATCTGGCCTTCCTGAATCCCCTCTTCTCCCGTCAGGACCCGGAAGACCGTGGACTTGCCGGCCCCGTTGGGGCCCACCAGGCCGATCCTGTCGCCGGGGTTGGCCTGGAAGCTGGCGTCGGAGAAGAGCAGTTGCCCACCCTGATACTTGGTGACCTTGGAGAAGTGCAGCACGGGGCGGCTAGTTGGCTTTCCGCGAGGAGATCCCTGCGCCAGCCTGCCCGCTCCTGCGCCTGGATCGCCCGGCAGGGCCTGCGCACCGGACAGGGCTGGAAGACCCGGGCCATCCTGCAACTGTTGGGGCAGATGCTGGAGGTCTGCCGCTACCGCTCGACGCTCGCGGTGCGGGTGGTCGCCCCCGACCGTTGCATCTGCAACCTGCAAGGAGAGCCCGCCGACCAGACCCTGGTGGGCTTCCAGCCCCGCTGAGCGCTCAGGAACTCCTGCCCACGAAATCTTCGTAGGCCTGCCAGGTGAGGCGCGCCGTGCGCTGCCACGAGAACTGTCGCGCCTGGTCCAGGCCCAGCCCCCGCAGCATGGCGCGCAGGTCGGGCTCGGAGGCCAGCCGGCGCAGGGCCTGGCGGATCTGGCGCGGGTCGGCGGGGTCGAAGTAGAGGGCGGCCTGGCCGGCCACCTCGGGGATCGACGAGGTGTTCGAGCAGGCCACCGGGGTCCCGCAGGACATGGCCTCCAGCACCGGCAGCCCGAACCCTTCCTGCAGCGACGGGAAGACGAAGGCCGTGGCGGCCCCATAGAGTGCCCCCAGGTCTTCCGCAGGAACCGGGCCCAGCCAGCGCACCGGGAGGTCGGGATAGCGGATTCGCAGATCCGCCAACTGCTCGGGGTTGGCAGCACCAGCCACCACCAGGGGCGGCAGCCCGCCATCCTGACAGGCGACCAGCAGGCCTTCGAGGTTCTTGTTGGGCGAGGCGCCTCCCAGGAAGAGCAGGAAGTCTTCGGGCAGATCCAGGCGCCGACGAAGCTGGTGGATGCGCGCGGGGTCGGGCACGCGGAAGCCCTCGGCCGCCTCCGGGACCACCCGGATCGGCGGCGGTGGGTCGAGGAACTCGACCAGGCGCTGGCGGGTGGCCTGAGAGACCGCCACCAGGCCCTCGGCCCGGCCGAGCTGGCGGGCCTGCCAGCGATAGACCGGGGCCAGCAGGCGGTGCCGGCCCTGCAGGACCAGCCGGGCATGGGTGACGGGCACCAGGTCGTGGACCGTGATCACCCGGGGGATCCCCAGACGGGCTTGAGGCCAGCCCATGTCCAGCTCGAAGGGACTGGTGAAGTGGACCAGGTCCACCTCGCGGGCCAGTTCGCGGAAAGGCCCGGCCAGAAGCAGTCGGTCGCGAAGCCAGCCCAGGACCCGGGGGCGCGGGGGAGGCAGATGGAAGAACCTGCAACCGCCAGGCAGCTCCAGGCCGAGCGGCCGGTCGCGCCAGGTCAGCAGGAGCAGGTCGCGGTCCTGCTGGAGGAAGCCGCTGAGCAGTCCCCGGAGGTAGGTCCCGATCCCCCGCAGCCGACTGGGCGACTGCAATGGCCGCAGGTCCAGGGCGACGCGCATGCCGGGCCTCCTCGAAATGCCTGGATGCCTCCCCTTCTGGAAGAGGCGCCGGGAGTGGCTTGATGACGGTCCAATGCTGAAGGAGCCAGTGTGAAGACCGCGTCGGTCGCCTCGCCGGGCCCCTGGCAGAGAGCCGAATTCGTGGGCTTCAACCCGCCCCCCCGGAGATTCCTGCCATCGGGCCCGAAGCCTCAGCCAGGCGCCTGCGCGGGCAGGGTGGCGCGTCAGGAACCCCGGATCTTGCGCCGGAGGGCCTCCAGGTAGAAGCGCGGGTGGGGCCTCTGGAAGAGCGCCACGGCGCTGGCCTCGTCCACAAGCCGCGTCTGCGCGATCCTCCGACGCCTGGCCAGGAGGCCCGGCAGGCTCGTGAGGAAGGCCAGGCGCCCCCGCAGGTAGGGCGCGAACTGGCGATGGCGCCAGGCGAACCAGGCCATGTTCAGTTCATAGCCCGCAATCGCCCAGGAATCCGCCAGGAGGATGCGCAGCGGGAGGAACTTGATCAGGATGGCCGGGTAGTTGCGGGCCGCATAGAACAGGACCCGGTCGCTGGCGGGCGGAGGGGCCGGCGGCCCGACCTGGGAACCGCGCAGCTCCACTCCGGTGCCCTCCCCGCGCATGGGCAGGCTTCCATAGGTCGCGCTGCCCACATGCAGGCAGACGGCCTGCGGCCAGTAGAGGCACTTCCACCCCCGGAACTGGGCGCGCAAGGCCAGATCCAGGTCCTCGTAGTAGGCGCCATACTCCTCGTCCAACAGGCCCACGTCCTCCAGCAGGGCCCGACGGTACAGGCCTGCCACCCCGGCCGGCCCGAGGACCCAGGCGGGTTGGGCGAACTCGGGGCCATCCGGCTGGAAGGCACCGCGGCTTCCCCCTGAGCCGCTGGTGGTGGTCTGGAGCCCGGCCGAGTCCAGGTAGTCCCGATGGTGGTACAGCCGGACCCGACAGGCCACCATTCCGGCCTCCGGCTGCGAAGCCAGGGCCGATTCCATCTGTTCCAGCCATCCGGGGTCCGCGGCAGCGTCGTTGTTGAGCAGGGCCACGGCCTCGCCGGTGGCCGCCCGGATCCCGGCGTTGACGGCCCCCGGGAAGCCGCGATTGGCCTCCAGGCGGACCAGGCGGACCTCCGGCCAGGATGAGGCCACGAACTGTGCCGTCCCGTCGGTCGAGGCGTCGTCCACCAGGATCACCTCGAAGTCCCGATGGGTCTGGGCGCGCAGGGAATCCAGCGGCAGGTGCAGCAGCTTGCGCCCGTTCCAGGTCGGGATCACCACGGACAATCTCATCCCGCCCCGTTCGGGAAGCTCCGGTCTCTTCCTACGGTCTCGACAGCCGGAAGGCCTGGGGGGGATGGGGACAGAATGCTGCGCGATGCACATCCTCGTCACCGGCGGGGCCGGGTTCATCGGCTCCAACCTGGTCCACTTCCTTCTCGAGCACCGTCCCGACTGCCACCTGACCGTCCTGGACTCGCTGACCTACGCCGGTTGCCGGCAGAACCTGGCGCGCTGGGAGGGCGATCCCCGCTTCCGTTTCGTCGAGGGTTCGATCACCGATCCCCAGGCCGTGGATCTGGCCATGCAGGGCGCCCGGACCTGCCTGCACCTGGCCGCCGAGACCCATGTGGATCGCTCGATCCACGACGGGGCGCAGTTCATCGCCACCAACGTGGGCGGCACCCAGGTCCTGCTGGACGGGGCCCGCCGCCACAAGTTGGAGCGCTTCGTCCTGGTCAGCACCGACGAGGTGTACGGCTCGATCCCCGAGGGCAGCTTCCGCGAGACCGATCCCCTCTGCCCCTCCAGCCCCTATTCCGCCAGCAAGGCGGGCGCCGATCTGTTGGCCCTGGCCCACCACCACTTACGCCGGAGGCTGAGCGCCAAAACCAAACCCCGACGTAGGAAGGGTCGTCCTTCGGATCCTGGCGCCATTAATTAAGTGTCTCGCTTTGCACCAGGGTGCTTTCGACGATCCCTTTAGAGAGGACTCAAGCCCTCCCTCAGACGGCTTGGCCGCCATGAAATCGGCGGTCCTTCTTGAAACGAGCAGAGTGTTGAAAGTCGCCGGCTTGCTCCACACGAACGGGAATCTTGAAGCGCTCAAGCCGGTCAGCACAGTGGGCCCGGACGCGTCGTCGCAGTTCCTTGGCATCCTCAGGAGCAGCCAATGTCAGGGTCGCCACGACCGCCTGCCCGGTCAGCAGGTTGGACTCCCCCCGGACGCTGGCATCCAGCACTCCGTCCAACTCAAGAAGAACACTTTCGACCTCAGCAGGATAGACTTTGAGACCACCCACATTGATCACTTCTGAGCGCCTTCCCAGGATTTGCATGTAATCCCCGTCCACCAGAACCTCATCCTGTGTGTTGAACCACCCGTGTTCGTCAAAGGGGCTGGGTGCGTTCAGGTAACCCAGCATGGCCGACTCCGCACGAATCCACAGGATGCCGTCCCTGACCTCTGTCTCGAACCCCTCCCCACCCACCTTGACCCATAGTGAATCATCTGCCTGGGACTTCGAGCGCAGGATCCCCAGCTCCGAAAGACCATAAGTCTGCTGCAATCTTGCGTGCGGAAGCGCATCATGGATCCTCTTTAAAGTTGACTCCGGCATCGGCTCCGTGCCATAGGTGATGAGCTTCAAAGAGGTCAAGTCGTATCGGAGGTGGGCTTCCGACAAGAGAAGCAGGTTGAGAAAGGTGGGTGAGGTCGGGAGGAGCTCAACAAGATGGCGTTCGATGGTCTGGCACACCACCTCTGGATCGCGAGATTCCAGGGTCACCAGGGTACCGCAATTGGAAAGAACGTAGAGCAGAGTATTCAGCCCACCGATATGATCAAGAAGCAGGAAAGCGATGGCCCGCAGAGACTTTCGGAGTACCTCGAATTTGCGGAGAAGACCGACAAAATCGTGAAGGGCTGCCTTGGGCATGCCCGTGGAACCGGTGGAAAAGAGTACCAGGCCGGGATGATTCCGTTCACGGAGTACCCGGAAAAGCGAGTGGCAGGCCTCAGATTTGGTGCGAACGAACCTCGGTTCCAATTGATCACCGAGAACAAGCCGATACTCCACCTCGGCAACTTCCAGGAAATAATCGCGGTTGCTCTCTGCGGCGGAAGTCATAGGGACCACGATTGTCCTGGCTTCCACAAGGGCCAGGAGATAAGCACAGGCCTGGGGGGAATAATCGGATTCCAGGGAAACCACAGCGCCGGGTCCTATCCCGGCAGCGCAGATGTCCGCAGCGGCTCTGTCCATTTCCTTCAGGAGCCACCCATAAGTGACCGACTCGTCCCGCCAAATCAAGGCAGTCCGATTCTGTGCTTCGGCGAATCGTTGCCTGAGCCAGGTTAGCATCATGCTCCTCCGAGATAGAGAATCTGCCCTGTCAGGCATGCGCTGGAGGGAGCAAGGAAGAACTCGATAACGTGGACGACCTCCTCCATTGTTCCGTAACGTGCGAGGGGCAGCCGCCTCAGTAGTGAGTCCAACTTCTCCTTGGGAATCTTTCCAATCAAATCGGTGGGAATCGGCGACGGGCCCAAGGCGTTGACGGTGATGTTCCATGCCGCAAGCTCTCGAGCCAGGATCCGAGTCAGGGTTTCGACAGCGCTCTTGGATGCTGCATAAGCAGCTTCCCCTTCCAACATGAGCGGGACAGCCACCGAGCTGAAGTTGACAATCCGGCCGCCTCCACAACGCATCATGAGGCGGGCCGCCTCGCGGCAGAGGGTGAAGGTTCCCAGGAAGTTTGTCCGCATTATTCTCTCTGCGGAGGAGGTGGGCGTCAGCATCACATGGTTCATGGAAGCGACCCCGGCGTTGTTGACCAGTACGTCAAGCCGCCCGTAGTCACGCCGGATCCGGGCAAGAAGAGAGCGGACCTGGGCTTCGTCAGCGACGTCTGCGGTTATGTGCTGATAGCCCTCGAGGGACCAATCCGGCTCTCGGCGACTGCAACCGTATGTCCGATCTCCCTGGGAGACAAAATGCTCCACCAGGTGGCGACCAATGCCCCTCCGTGAGCCGGTGACCAGAACCACCCGCGGTTCAGGCATCCTGCCAGGCTTCCTCGACTCGACTCCGGATGTGGCTGACCAGCGTCTCCAGAGACCGGAAGGGGCTCCTCTCTGCCGACATGGCCCGCTCGTCAAGGAGGGTAACGTCTGCTCCGAGTTCGTCGCGCACAGCCTCCTCAATGGCGACCAGATAGCTGACAAGGCCCATGGAGTCACAGATCGCCCCTGGTCCGAGGAGGTCGATATCGACCCCGGGGGAGATCTCATGATCATTCGCGAGTAAACCTTCGCTGTAGAGGCATTGGACCGCCAAAGGCAGCACCTTGGCACCAAGGTCCTCAGAGGAAGTAGGTCTTGTTTCGTTGGACATAGGCCGGGGGCTTTCGTTCCATCGCGAAAAGTCCCTCCCAGATTGAGCCCGGCAGCGAAACCGACGCTCCAGGCAAGAAGATGCGGGCTGGCCACGAAAGGTCTGTGCCATCATGAAACAACTCGTCATCATCGGAGCTGGAAGGTTTGGACGGGAAGTATATTCCTGGGCTGCTCAATCCGTCCATCAAAGAGTGGAGTGGACCATCAAGGGTTTTCTCGACGACCGCCAGAGCATCCTGGACCGTTACGCGTACCCAGTCGGGGTGATCGCCAGTCCAGAGGAATATGAGCCCCAACCAGAGGACGTTTTCAGTTGCGCCCTGGGGGATCCCTTGTCGAAGCAAAAATACGTCGAGATGCTGGGCGCTCGGGGTGCACACTTTGTCTCCATCATCCATCCATCGGTCGTGCTGGGACACAACGTGGAATTTGGAGAAGGAGTCATCTTGTGCCCACTGGCAGTCGTCTCCAGCGATGTACGCCTGGGAAGGTTCGTCACCGTCAACTTTCACGTCAGCGTGGGCCATGACGTGCGGATCGGCGATTTCTCACAGGTCCACCCCCACGCCTGCCTGGGAGGTGGTTGTGACATCGGCGAAAGAGTCACGGTGGGAAGCAACTCGACTCTACTTCCAGATGCAGTGGTCGAAAGTGATGCGGTGGTCGGCGCCGGAACCGTGGTCCTGAAGAGAGTGCATTCAGGAGATACCGTCTTCGGCGTGCCCGCCAGACGGATGCCTTCGGCCCGACCACGAGGTGAAGCGCCTGCGCCGGAAGGCCTGAACAAGCAGAGCATGGAATAGTGCGCGATGCACATCCTCGTCACCGGCGGGGCCGGCTTCATCGGCTCCAACCTGGTCCACTTCCTGTTGGAGCACCGCTCCGATTGCCGCCTGACCGTCCTGGACTCGCTGACCTATGCCGGTTGCCGGCAGAACCTGGCGCGCTGGGAGGGCGACCCCCGCTTCCGTTTCGTCGAGGGATCCATCACCGATCCCCAGGCCGTGGATCTGGCCATGCAAGGCGCCAGGACCTGCCTGCACCTGGCCGCCGAGACCCATGTGGATCGCTCGATCCACGACGGGGCTCAGTTCATCGCCACCAACGTGGGCGGCACCCAGGTCCTGCTGGACGGGGCCCGCCGCCACAAGCTGGAGCGCTTCGTCCTGGTCAGCACCGACGAGGTGTATGGCTCGATCCCAGAAGGCAGCTTTCGGGAGACGGATCCCCTGTGCCCCTCCAGTCCCTACTCCGCCAGCAAGGCGGGCGCCGATCTGTTGGCCCTGGCCCACCACCACACCTACGGCACCCCGGTGCTGATCACCCGATGCACCAACAACTTCGGGCCCTACCAGTACCCCGAGAAGCTGATCCCCTTCTTCCTGAGCCAGGCCATGCAAGACCACGAGCTTCCCGTCTACGGGGACGGGTTGCAGGTGCGGGACTGGATCGACGTCGAGGACCACTGCGAAGCGCTGCTCCAGGTCCTGGAGAAGGGCTCCCCCGGCGAGATCTACAACGTCGGCGCCGGACACGAGGTGACCAACCTCGAGATCACGCAGACCCTGCTGGACCTGCTGGGCAAGCCCAAGAGCCTGGTCCGCCACGTCCAGGACCGTCCGGGCCACGATCGCCGCTATTCGGTGGACACCACCCGCCTGCGGGCCCTGGGCTGGAAGCCCCGACACGAGTTCCGCGAGACCCTGGAGCGCACCGTGGACTGGTATCGCCGCAACCAGGCATGGTGGGAGGACCTTCGCCGCAAGCGCGAGGAATACCAGAAATTCTACGAACAGCAGTACGCCGGGCGGCTGGGCGGATAGAGCCTCCGAAGGGGGTGGTCGAGCGGCAGTAGGGAGTGCGTGTTGTACGCCACACCCCCTCATTCTTGACAGGATGAGTCGCGCGCGCCTGCCCCAGGTGATTGGCCTGCGCCGGGAGTGCGGGGCAGGAAGTCGTATCTGCCGTCATAGAACCGGGTCAGGTTGTCCTTGAACTTCTCCAGACCATAGAGAGAGTGGATCCTGCCCAGAGCCTGCGCCGAGAGCCTGTCGTATTCTTGCGGGTTCTTCTCCAGGAACCGGATATCGTCAACGACCCGATCGAGCAGGTCCTGGAAGCTGGAGTAGACGTTCCTCAACTCCAGCCAGGAGGCATCGGGGAAGAACTCGTCGTTGTAGACCGCAAGGCCCAGGCCACCCACCTCGAACGGATCGCAGAAGTAGGCGTCAAAACCCTCTCCAAAAGTCAGCGAGAACCGGGACGACGAGACCAGGTGCATATAGCGGTCGAAGGTGAGGTTCTGGACGACCACCTGGCGATAATCGGGAAGCCCCTCCCGCAGCCGGGCCAGCACCTCCTCCTTGAATGGGTTGGGATCCGGAGAGAGGACCAGCGTCTTGGATTTCCCCTCGAAGGGAATCGCCGGATACTGGCTTCGGTCGATATGAACCGAGAAGTGGTGCGTGGGAATCCCCCATCTGTCGCAGACCTCCTGGGTTGCGTATCGATCGTGGGCCGTGGTCTGGGTCAGATTCACGGTCAGTTCTCGAAGGCCATCCAGATCAGCCGGTTCTGGCATGCACTCGATGTTCTGATTGAGGATGTTGATGTGCAGCTCGGGGACTGATTTCAGGAAGGCGACGCTCTGAGCATCCAGATCGCCCGGAAAGAACGAAGCATCGTACTCCGGAAGATGCAGGACCATCTTTCGAACCCGCCGTGCTTGGGTTACGATCTGCTTCCAACGATGGATCTTCTCGTCATTCTGGAAGAGCTTGTTCGCAGCATGAGTATACAAACCCGGGCGGGTCGCAATGAGACAGTGTGCCTGAGGGTAGATTTCACGTGTCTGCCGGCACAGTGAGAAGATCGACATCACGCCACCGTTGACCAGCGGGAGGGATGGCACCACGAATACGACAAGCTCCCGTGCCTCTCGGAGGCGACTCAGATCCCGGAGATTCTGGACACCCGAGCTGTAGAGAGTCGAAAGCGCTCGAGACAGAATGAGATGTGGGTTCACCGACCTCCTCCTCCAATCCCGGAGACGAGCCGCCCCTCCTGGTCCGGAGATCCCCATCGGGCGGTTCCTGGACCTGATCTCGTGCAGAAGTTTTCGGCTCCTCGCCAGGCCCCCCCGACGCACCGGGAAACCGCCGCCAAGCCATTCAACGTCCCAACTGCTCCCGGACCGTCCTCAAGAGATAGTGGAAGCACTCGAACCGGAACAGCCACGCTCCGAAGAAATAGACGACGGTTCCGACCATGATCTGGAGAATCAACGTCAACCAGGGGCTCCATGCAAGAAGCGTGAGGCTCCAGGTGATCCCACCCATGACAAGGGCCAGGAGCAACGAGGGGACGACATCGCTCCACTGTTCCAGCACCGAATAGTCCAACAAGCGCTTGTTCGGCCAGGCGTTGATGACCGTGCAGACCAACGAGACCACGACTTGACTTCCGACCACATAGTTCACGCCGAAAGGAATGCTGAGGAGCAGAATCCCGACGCCCACGACCTTCTTGAGGATCTCCAGCTTCAGGAACACGTCGCTGCGGCCGACGGCGTTGATGGCCTGAAGATTCGCGGTGTGGAGGGGGAAGAGGGCATAGGCCAGGCAACACATCTGCAGGAAGAGCACGCAGCCGAGCCATTTCTCGGTCAGCAACAACAAGACCAGGGGCCTGGCAACCGAGGCCAGGCCAATCATGGCAGGGAAGACCAGGAAGCAACCCGTCACAACCGAGCGCCTGAGCAGTGCCTTGAGGCTTGCGGGGTCATCCTGGCAGGACGAGAGTGCGGGGAAGAGCACGGAGGAGATCGTCCCGTCCAGGCTGGTCACCACCAGCGAGGCCATGGTGTCGGCGCGATTGTAGTTCCCCAGAATCTCCTTGTCGAAGATCTTCCCAATGAAGACGGTCCGCAGATTCGCGTAGACGGTCTCCAGCAAGGCCCCGACCAGGAGCTTCCAGCCGAAGGAGAAGAGTCTGCCAAGCCTCGCCAGGGAAAAATCCCGCGTCGGGATCCATCCCACGGTGACCCACAGGACCAGGGTCGCCACCAGGCCATTGGCGAGCTGGGAGAAGACCAGGGACCACACCCCGTAGCCCAGCCAGGCCATGCCCAGACCGACGATTCCCGAGGCCACGATCCCACTCAAGCTGACATGGAAGATCTTCTTGAACTGCATGGTCCGGATCAGGATCGCGTTCTGGATGCTTCGAAGGGCCCCGAGGATCAAGATCAGGGCCTGGACCCGCATGATAGCCACCAGCAACGGCTCTGCGAAGAACTCCGAGACCAGGGGGGCCGCAGTGAACAAGAGCAGGTACAGCCCCAGCGAACCTCCAAGCCCCAGGAAGAAGACGGACGAATAATCCTTGTCGTCCACGTCCTTCTGCTGCACCAGTGCGGTGCTGAATCCGCTCCAGATCAGGACGTCCGAGACCGAGACCATGACCGCGATCAACGCCACCAGGGCGTAGTCCTTGGGGAATAGAAGGCGTGCCAGGATAATCTGGACCAGGAACTGGATGCCCTGGACTCCAAGTCGCTCGGAGAACTTCCAGAAAAGCCCGGACAGGACCCTGGATTTCAGCGTCTCGAGAGCCATCTTCGGCTCCCTTCAGTCCTTGAGTCTTCCAAAGAGGTGCACATCGCTTGTGGTGGTCGAGGTCAGGGCCAGGAGCGAGGCTCCACACAGACCATCATGCCGATTCATGCTCCTGGATAGGGGCCCAGGACCCCGCGCATGAAGTCGCGCACTCCCCGAAGCATCATCGTGATCTTCTGGACCTTCTCCTCTTCATAGAGCAGGATCTTCGCGACATCCTTGGCCATGTAGACCAGCAGCATCCTCCAATAATGGGGGTACGCGCTCCGGTACCTGGTTCCGACCACCAGGCGGTTTCGAGTGATGTAGTAGCGGCGCAGGGCCGAGTGGTTGAAGGTCCAGCACGGCCAGGGGAAACGATGCCTCCGCATCTTGCCCAGGCGGTGGTGGAGCAGCGTTCCACCCGACTCCACCACCCGAAAGCCCGCTTGTTGCAACCTCAAGCAGAACTCGTCATCGACCGAGTCGATGAAGAGTTCTTCCATGAAGCCTCCCACCGCCCGCCAGGCCTGCAGTCGGACCAGATTGCCTGAGGTCATGGCCGTCAACACGTCCCGGCACCCCGGTTCGCACTTGGGGATGAACATGCCGACCTGGTGGTGGACCGGCGAGACCAGGGCGATCCGCGGGTCGGTGTCCAGGCAGGCCCCCAGTTCCTGGACCAGCATGGGGGTCGCCGTGCTGTCCTGGTCCATGGTGAGGAGCCGCGAATAACCGTCCGCGAGGGCGGCCCGGGCCCCCTCGTTCAAGGCCCGGGCGATGCCCAGGTTGGCCCCCAGGGCCAGGTGGGTCACCTTCCCGAGCGAACCAAGCCGAGCTTCGAACCCGGAATCCGGCTCTTCGCTGTTGTCCACCGCGTAGACCCGGTCCACCTGCTCGAGATAGCTGGCCACGTTGTCCAGGACCGAAGAATCGGGGCGATACAGGACCACGACGGCGGCCGTCTGCTGCCGGCCTGAGGCTGCCATCAGCGCGCGTCGGCTTGACGCCAGGCCCGCACGCGGCCCGCCTGGGCGAAGGCAGCCCGCACGATCTGCCCGATCCGATGGACCTGCTCGGGATCCAGGGCGGTCCCGGTGGGGAACTGGATCACCCGTTCCAACAGGTCCTCGGTCACCGGCAGGTCCCATGGGCCCCGCTCTGCATAGGGCGCCATCCGATGGCACCCGGGATAGAAGTAGCGTCGGGCCAGGACGTTCTCCGCCTCCAGGACGGCCAGCAGGTCGTCCCGGGTCAACCCCCCGGCCCTCGGATCCACCACGGCCACCACGTAGTGCATCGAGGGGACCTCGGCCGGGTCCAGAGGCACCACGTCCAGGCCCGGCAGGTCGGCGAATTCCTGACAATACTGTTGGAAATGGGCTTGATTCACCCCGGCGAAGGCCGCAAACGCCTCCAACGAGGTCAGGCCCATGGCGGCCGAGACCTCGTGCATCTTGGCGTTGGTCCCCAGCGAGACGACCCGATCCTTGCCGGCGAACCCGAAGTTCCGAAGGCGTCGGCACTCTTCGGCCAGCGCGTCGTCCCGGATCAGGATGGCGCCCCCTTCGAAGCTGTTGACCATCTTGGTGGCGTGGAAGCTCAGGATCGAGGCCTGGCCAAAGTTCCCGATCGGGGTGCCGGCATGGCTCGAGCCCAGGGCGTGGGCCGCGTCATACAACAGGTGCAGCCCATGCCGACGGGCCAGCGCCTCGAATCCCTCCACATCGCAGGGACGCCCCCAGACGTGGACCGGCATGACCCCCGAGGTCTGCGGGGTGATCGCGCGCTCGACGGCCTGGGGGTCCAGGTTGTGGGTCCCAGGATCGACGTCGGCGAAGACGGGCCGGACCCCCTCCCATTCCAGGCAGTGGGCGGTGGCCACGAAGGTCATCGAGGGGACGATCACCTCTCCGGTCAACCCCAGGGCCCGCACCGCGATCTGAAGGCCGAGCGTGGCGTTGGTGACGGCCACCACGTGCGGCACCTGGCAGAAGTCGGCCAGCGCCTCTTCGAAGCGCTGCAGGTAGAACCCGTTGTTGCTGTACCAGGCCCGGTCCAGGATGTCATCGAATCGCGCCTGGAGGCGCGAGCGGTCGCCCAGGTTGGGCTGACCGACGTGCAGGGGCGAGTCGAACTCGGGTCGGGATCCGAACAAGGCCAGTTCCTTCGACATGGTCGCCTCCTGATCCAATCCTTCGCAAGCGGGTTCTCGGCGCAGGTCCTGCTGATTCCAGGGGCCTTTCCCGGACACTTCGGACCCGGGGCCGCTCATCCCCGGTCCTCGGCCCACAGGCCGGCACCGAAATGGTCCCAGGGCAGGCGCCCCTCGTTGGGGTCCTCGAAGTTGAAGGTGTCGCTGGAGGCGTACAGGAGCATGGCGCCTCGCGCGCCGGCCTGGTAGCCGTGGGCCACCCCCCAGGGAACGAACAGGAAGGCGGGTTCTTCGCCCGAGAGGATCACCTGGCGCCGATTCCCCTCGGTCGCCGAGCCCTGCCGCAGATCCACCAGCCAGACCCGGAGCTGCCCCTCCAGGACGCACCACAGCTCGTGCTGGGGGCGCTTGGGGTGCAGGTGGAAGGCGTTCAGGCGCCCGGGGACGGCCTTCGAGAGTGAGAACTGCCGCGGTTCGAAGGCCTGGGGCAGGCCCTCGATCTGCCCCTCCCGCAGCCGGCAGAGCTCCATGAAGTCGCCCTCCAGGCCGCGGAAGACCTTCAGGCGGTGCACGAAGACCCCGTCGATCGGGGGCTGAGGCTCGTAGGACTGGAAGGTGAGCGCGGCCCGGGCGCCCTGGGACAGGGTCATGGCAGAATCCATGGGACCTCCTGGAAGAGTCAGAACTGAAGGGTCCTATAGGCAGATACGGCTGAAGTCTCCGACGACCAGGCCCACCGTGTGCTGGCGACGGCGTCGGGTCTCGCGGGTGACCACCGCCCCCTGACCGATCACGCTGGCGTCCAGCCGGTAGGGCACCTGCACGACCTCACACTGGGGCAGGAGGATCGAGAACTCGACCTCCGAGCCGATCACGCGGCTGCCCTGCCCGATCGAGGTATAGGGGCCGACGTAGCTGTCCTCCACCACCGCCCCCGAGGCGATGTGGATGGGCCCGCGCAGTTCGCTGCGCGTCACCCGTGCCCCAGGTTCCACCACGACCTCGCCCAGCAGGTCGCACTCGGTCACCTCGCCCTCGATGCGCCGGGTGACCTGGGCCAGAACCAGCCGGTTGGCCTCCAGCAGATCCTCGGGCTTGCCGGTGTCCTTCCACCAGCCGCGGACCAGGTGGGCCACCACGGGCATCTCCCGGTCCACCAGCCCCTGGATGGCCTCGGTGATCTCGTACTCCCCACGCCAGGAAGGCTTCAGGGTGCGGATCACCTCGTGGATGCGGGGGCTGAAGAGGTAGACCCCGACCAGGGCCAGGTCGGAGGGGGGGACCTTGGGCTTCTCCACCAGGCGGAGCACCCGGCCGTCCGGGTCCAGCACGGCCACCCCGAACTGCTGGGGGTTCTCGACGCGCGTCAACAGCACGATCGCGTCGGGGTGCGAGTCCTCATACTCCTGGACCAGGTGGCCGATGCCCCCCGACAAGAGGTTGTCGCCCAGATACATCACGAAGGACTCGTCCCCCAGGAACCCTTGCGCCGTCTGGACCGCGTGGGCCAACCCGAGGGGCTCGCGCTGCTCGATGAAGGTGAACTGCACCCCTTCGGGGCGGGCCTCGAGCAGGTGCTGGCGGATCTCGTCCCCGGTGTCGGGGCTGATCACGATGCCCAGGTCGGAAACCCCGGCCGCCACCAGGTCATCCACCACGTACAGCAGGTTGGACTTGTTGGCGATGGGGATCAGTTGCTTGGCGCGGGTGAAGGTCAGGGGCCGAAGCCGGGTTCCCTTGCCTCCGGACAGGATCAGGCCTTTCAAGGGGTTGCCTCCAGTTCAGGGATGCCTTCCGAGCGAAGCCAGGCCGCCACCCCTTCCCTCCAGGGGGGCAGCACCACGCCCAGGGACGCCGCACGAGCGCAGTCCAAGGCCGAGTTCGCCGGGCGACGCACGCGGGATGGGAAGGAGCTGGCCGGACAGGGTTCCACCGGGACCGAACCCATCCCGGCCAGCGCCAGGGTTGCCCGAGCCAGTTCCAGACGCGAGGCCCGCCCCTGGCCGGCCAGGTGGAAGAGCCCCTGCGCGCCCACCTGGACCAGACCCAGAAGGCCCTGGGCCAGGTGAGGGGCGTAGGTGGGCGAGCCGAACTCGTCCTCGACCGCCCGGATCCGGCCATCTCGACGCGCCAGTTCCAGAATTCTTCCTGGAAAATGCCTCCAGCCGGCGCCGAAGACCCAGGAGGTCCGCACCACCAGGGCGGAGGGCATCTCGTCCAGCACGGCCTTCTCTCCGTCCAGCTTGGTCTGGCCATAGACACCCAGCGGATGGGGAGGGTCCTGCTCGGTATAGGGGGCTTGCTGGGCCCCATCAAAGACAAAGTCGGTCGAGACGTGGACCAGGCCCAGGCCCAGCCGCGCGCACTCCCTGCCCAGAAGCCGGGGTCCTTCGACATTGGCTCGGGCGGCTGCGTCCGGGTTGTCCTCGGCGGCCTCGACGGCGGTCCAGGCGGCCGCGTTCCAGACCGTCCGCCCGCCTTCCCGCGCGAACCCCTCCAGGACCCGACGCGTGGCTGCGGCGTCGGCCACATCCCATTCCTGGTGATCCCGAGCCAGCGCATCGGGAAGAAGGGCCTTCAGGGCCCGCCCCAACTTCCCGGCGGCGCCCGCCACCAGGTGAACCCGGCCAGCCGTCTCGGTCTTCATCGGGGCCTGCTTTCAGCGCAGGAAGCCGGAAGCCTGCCACGCCCCTCGGGCCGGCCCACCCGGGCCTCAGGCCGGCGCCTGACCCGCCGCCACCAGGGATTCGGGGCAGCACAGGAAGGCTTCGAGGTCCTCGGGCGTGCCCATCCCGAACATACCCTCTCCCTCGGGAGCGATCTCGTAGATCCCGACACGCGCCCCCTCGGCAATCAAATCGTTGTAGACCGGCGCGGTGTAGAACTCGCCGTGGACCCGGAAGTCCCGGGAGATCATGCTCTCGGCGGCCCGCACGAAGTCGCGCCCCCGGCGGAAGAGGTAGACCCCCGTCGTGGCGTGCTTGGAGATGGGGTTCTTCTCGGCCACCTCCTGGACCAGGCCGGCCGGGTCGACCCGCACGTAGGACCACTTGGGGTGATTGGCCGGGAAGGTCATGATCAACCCGTCGAGATGGCGCATTTCCAGGTCGGCGACGAATCCGTTCAGGTCGATGTCGAGGTACTGATCCGAGTTGGCCAGCAACAGAGGGCCGTCGTCATCGAAGAGGTGGCGGGCCAGGAGGATCGTGCAGGCGGCCCCCTGGGTGGTCTCTTCGACGGGCACCACCTCGCACCCGGGGGCGATCGCATGGAGGTGCCCCAGAAGATCGTAGCGGTCCAGGTGTTGGCGCAGGGGCAGGAAGATGAACTGGTGGGGGACCTGGAGGGCCAGGTTCCTCACCACGACGTCGATCATGGGAACCCCATGGATCTCGATCAAGGGCTTGGGGCGCTGGTACCCGGCCGCCTCGAAGCGGCTGCCGCGGCCGGCCATGGGGATGACGATCCGAATCACCAGTCAGGGTCCTCCTCGGAAGAGGGCAGGGTGGCCAGGTGCTTCTCCAGGTCCTCGGGCGTCGCCAGGCTGATGACCTGCGAGTTGCGAACCCGGTAGATGTCCACCTTCAGGCCCTCCAGAATCATCTCGTTGTAGACCGGGCTCAAGAAGAACTCCCCGGCGGTCCGGGCCCCCTTGAGCAGCATCCGGGTGGCGGCAGCCAGGAAGTCCCGGCCCCGTCGGAAGTAGTAGACCCCCACCGTGGCGTGCCGGCTGATCGGCCTCTTCTCGGCCACCATCCGGACCTGGCCCTCTTCATCGGCCAGGGCGTAGGACCACTTGGGGTGCGTGGACGTGAAGGTCACCAGCGACCCGTCCACCCCGCGCTGCCGGGCCCGCCGGACGAAGTCGTCCAGGGCGAAGTCCAGCAACTGGTCGCCGTTGGCCACGATCAGCTCGCCCTCCGGGTCGATCCACTCGATGGCCAGCAGGACGGTGCACAGGGCTCCCGCGGTCTCGCCTCGCATCGGCACGACGCGACAGCCCGGGGCCACCAGGTTCAGCACGTCCCCCAGGGCATAGCGGCGCAGGTGCTGTTCTCGACAGACGAAGACGAAGCGGTGCTCCAGTCCGAGCTTCAAGCTCTCGACCACGCAGTCGATCATCGGCCGGCCCTGGATCTCGACCAGGGGTTTTGGGAAGGTGTACCCCCGCTCTTCGAACTTCTGGCCACGCCCGCCCAGGGGCACCAGCAGGGTCAACATGTCGGGTCCCCCTTCCCCTGCTCGATGCGGTCGATGGCCGAACGGATCTTCCAATAGTCCACCTCTTCGAAGCCGGCCACGGGACAGACCCAGGCCCCCGAGCGCCGGGCCGCCTCCAGACCGGGGGCAGCGTCCTCCACCACCAGGACGGACTCCGGGGGCAGTTCCAGGCGGCGCATGGCGACCTGGTAGATCTCCGGGTCCGGCTTGGGCCGGGTCACGTCCTGGTTGCTGAGGAAGAACTCGAGGTATGGACAGAGGTTGGAACGCTCCAGCATGCCCAGGACGCTCTCGCGCACGGCATTCGAGCAGACCGCCAGGCGATAGCCCTCCCGGCGCAGGGTCCGCACCAGGTATTCCTTCTCGAAGCTGGGGTTGCAGCGGGTGAGGATCTCCTCGGCCGTGAACTTCTGCTTGATCTGACAGACGATGTCGTGCAGGCCGACGGGGAATCCCTGCTCGACCGAGAGCATGCGCAGCTTCTCGCGGGTGGGCAGGCCGTCATAGACCGTCAGGTGGGCATGGCGCGGGATCAGGTAGCCGAAGAGCGCCAAGGCACGGTTCAAGGCCTCGTAGTGCCACTCGGTGGCGTCCACCAGGACCCCGTCCAGGTCGAAGAGGATGGCCTGGATCTTCATGGTACTCACCGGGAGGCCTTCCACCCGATGCCGGCCGAAGCCTCCAGATCCAGGCAACGGGCCAGCTCCAGGGGATGGTCGGTGCAGATCCCCCTGGCCCCCCAGGCCAGAAGCTCGCCCCAGCGCCCCCGGGATTCCTGCAGCGAGCGGCCGTGCAGATCGGGCGAGACGGCCCAGACCGGTTTTCCGGCCCGGGCCAGTTCCTGGAAGGTGGCCTGGCTGGCCCAGGGGCCGTCGAACTCGTCCAGCCAGACGCGATCGGTGAAGGGGCAGCCGGCGGCCCGCTCCACCGGCTCGTCCCGCTCGCTGACCCGGGCCGCGATCCGGCTGCGCGAATCGAAGTCTTGTAGAGCCCGGGCGGTCTCACCCGGGACCGGCTCGATCAGCTCCATGTCGAAGAGAAAGAGGTGCCCCCAGAGATCCAGGTCGGAGATCCTCCCCAGCAAGGTCGGCAGCCCGCCCAGGTCCTTGAGGTTCAAGGCGACGACCTGACCCGGGTGGCGACGACACGATTCCAGGAAGCGAAAGGCATCGTTCTCTGAAGTCCAGAACGCCGGGTCGTGGCTGAGATAGTGCCGCCCCCGGTCGGTGCAGTAACGCACGTCGGTCTCAACCCCGAACCCCTCCCCAAGCGCCTGGACCAGGGTCTCGAAACGGTTCTCGAGGGCCGAATCGGCTCCGGAGAGCAGGCCTCGGTGGGCCAGGATGTCGCCACGATTCATCGCGTTCGTTCCGCCTCCCGGTGACCTGGAGGGCTCCTCCCCCATCCTCCCTCCCCAGGGGATTGCAGGCCTCGTCCCGAAATCCCCCCTTTCATGTCGAAGCGCGGACCCAAGAGGTTTCGCCTGGGTAGAAAGGACCTCCACGATGCTCAAGGATCTCGCCAGGCAGCGCAGTCTGGATCTGGCCCGCGGCCAGAACGCGGCTGGAGCCTCTGAACCCGAGGAACTGGAGAACCAGGAGTGGATCGACTCGCTGGAGTACGTCCTGGACTCGCAGGGTCCGGATCGGGTCAACGACCTGTTGCGGCTCCTGCAGTGCTATGCCCAGGGGCGCGGGGTGCGCTTCCCGTTCACCGCCAACACGCCCTACATCAACACGATCCCGGTCGAAGAGCAGGTCCCCTATCCCGGCAACCGGGACATCGAGCGCCGCATCAAGAGCTTCGTCCGCTGGAACGCGATGGCCATGGTGGTGCGCGCCAACCGCGAGTTCGACGGGCTGGGCGGGCACATCTCGACCTACGCTTCGGCGGCCACCCTGTATGAGGTCGCCTTCAACCACTTCTTCCGCGGGCGCAGCCAGGGGCGTGACGGCGACCTGGTCTTCTTCCAGGGGCACGCCTCTCCGGGCGTCTACGCACGCGCCTTCCTGGAGGGTCGCCTGACCCGCCAGCAGTTGGAGGCCTTCCGTCGCGAGCTGTCCGGGGGCCTGGCCTCCTACCCCCACACCTGGCTGATGCCGAACTTCTGGCAGTTTGCCACCGTCAGCATGGGGCTGGGCCCCATCCAGGCCATCTACCAGGCCCGCTTCATCCGCTACCTGGAGGATCGCGGCCTGAAGAAGGAGATCCGCTCGAAGGTCTGGTGCTTCATGGGGGACGGCGAGACCGACGAGCCGGAATCCCTGGGCGCCATCACCCTGGCCAGCCGCGAGAAGCTGGACAACCTGGTCTTCGTGGTCAACTGCAACCTGCAGCGCCTGGACGGCCCGGTGCGCGGCAACGGCAAGATCATCCAGGAGCTGGAGGCCGCCTTCCGCGGAGCCGGCTGGAACGTGATCAAGGTGGTCTGGTCCAGCGCCTGGG
>Ga0334898_1001914_pt1 | contig 20886 bp, 22 predicted proteins | sample GraSluR3_MG_10_FD_207228 | JGI IMG/M metagenome (GOLD analysis project Ga0334898, IMG submission 207228) | Sludge microbial communities from methane-producing bioreactor in Wageningen University, Netherlands - Granular Sludge_3_08-R3 | ecosystem: Engineered > Bioreactor > Anaerobic >... | reverse complement strand
AACCAGAAAACCAACGCGCGGAGTGCCTTCATCAGCCTGCCAGGCCCCTGTCGAGCCCGTTCTCCCTTCGGAAGGACCTTCCTCACGGCAACCACTGCTGGCGTTGCCAGGTCATCGCGGTGACACCGGTCAACAGCAACAACACCCCTTCCGTCAGCAGGCGAACCACCACGGGGCTGGCCCGGTCCAGGCCGATTCGAGCCTGCTGAACCAGGCCCTCCGGCCAGGAGTGGCAAGCGGGCGGGCAGGTTGCCCTCCTCCTCGCCCCCGCGGATCTCCGCCAGCCTATCGGCGGGCAGGACCTCGGCTTCTTCCAGGGCCTCCCGGATTGGCCTGCCCTGGCCCGGCGAAAGGCTGGCCCGGAGCAGAAGCCTGCCGTGCCACACGCTGCCAGTGCCGTGGGACGCCAGGTGCAACGCCCGTGGCGCCGGGAGACCGGCGATGGGGCCTGGTCGGACCACGGGCCAGGGCACGCCTCCACGCTCCTCGAACGTGCCCTCAAGCGCACGAGCGTGAGCCCTTCCTGCGGCGCCCAGGAGGGCCTCCACCGATTCGAGCCGAAAACGTCGGCCTCGGCGACCCGAGGGATGCCGTTCGGGCCTTCAAGGAAGACCGACGCGATGGCAGTCAGTTGCGCATCTGCGCCAGGCTGTGCCGTGAAAGACTCGAGCGACCCGGCTCGCGATGCCGCCGAACGGCTGGACCAGCGTGCCGGACGACTGCCTCCCGGTGGGCCGCAGAAACCGGCATGCCGGAAGGCAGGGCTTTCGGCAAGGAGCAAGCAGATGGAGATCGACAGGGCTTTCGTCCTATACTTCAGCGGCACCGGCACCACCGCCAGATACGCGAGGGCCTTCGCAGGCGCCCTGCCCTGCGGGACCCAGACCGTGGACCTGGGCGCGAAGGAGACACTCGACGGCCCCTGCGGGGAAAGCGACCTGCTCGTGCTGGCTGCCCCCGTCTACAACGGTCGAATCCCCCCGTTCGTCTGGCAGCGCCTCGAGGGCCTCCAGGGCGACGACACGCCCGCCGTCATCCTGGCGGTGTACGGCGCGCGCAACTACGATGATGCCCTGCTCGAAATGCGGACTCATCTGGACGAGAAAGGCTTCGTCACGGTGGCCGCAGCCGCGCTCGTGGCGCGCCATTCCATCGCGACCTCCATCGCCTCCGAACGTCCCACGGCCGACGACCTCGGCGAAACGAAGGCCTTTGCGGGCCAGGTCACAGCCACAATCGGGCGGATGGACTCCATCTCCGATGCCCCGACCTTGACATTCCAGGGCGACCTCATCCCCAGAGAGGGCTCCGGCGGCCCGTTCCCCGAGGTCGCCGGGGTCTGCAACGAGTGCGGTACTTGCGCTGACAATTGCCCGGTCGACGCCATCTCGCATGAAGCCTCCATGGCGACGGACGTCACCAGGTGTATCTCCTGCATGCGCTGCGTCGACGTCTGCCCGACCAACGCGCGCAAGCTTCCCGATCACCTGCTGAAGATGGTGACGCAGATGCTCTCCCAGGCCTGCGACCCGAACAAGCCGAACCTGTTCTTCCAGGAAGAATGGCACTGAGTTGGCGGTCGTGGCAAGGGAAAGACCCCGGACACCGAACATTTGTTTTTCGCCCAGACGCGCCGGAGGTCCAGTCCATGTTCGATGATGTCGTCCCCTATCGAGCCTCCTCCCGCGCCTCGTGCAGTGTCTGCGCCACCAGGTCACCCACCTCTTTGGCCCTCGAACCGAGGTCGGAGGCCAACACAATTGCGTAGCGAGCGCCCGTCATACCGGTCACCTTGCGCAGACGGCGCTCATACTGCTCATTGAGCGGGCTCGGCAATCCGCCGCGGATTGAATCAGGCCTGCAGCGGAGGCTTCCACCAAGGTGGAACTCCAGGAGTCCGTAGCCGTTTCTTTTCAGGATCACGGACCCTTCCTTGCTTGTCCCAAACCTGAGGGCAACCTCGGGGTACTCGAACCGAGGGCTGGTAGTGGCCCTCTGCTTCAGGGGGCTTCGGACAACATCCATTCGTAGGCCGGTTGCCCGACGACGCCGGGCGGCAGGTCGGCAGGCAGTCTGTCGCGGGTCAGGGTCAGGAGGCGGCGGGTGGCCCCCGGGTATCGGACCCCCGCCTCCTGGAGGGCTCGAACCTCGCGGAGGCCCGTGCCAGCCGCCGTGGCATCGGCGCAGACCTGGATCAACTCCTGGGTGCCCGTGGCGTCACGGGTCAGGAAATCCACCTCGAAGCCCCCTTGTGTCCTGACGTAGGCGATGTCCAGGCGGCGGCGCTCGAGTTCCAGGAACACGGCCGTCTCGAGGGCGTGTCCCAGGTTCGACCGTCCGCTGCGGTCGAAGAGCGGGATGAGACCCGGATCCACCGGATAGGACTTGCGGGGGTGCACCATACGGCGGCGCTCGGACTCCGAGTCCACCTGGACAGTTCGTATCAGGAAACAGTCCTCCAGGTAGCTCAGCATCTGATGGAGCGTGTCCTTGGAGGCGCTGACTCCTTGAGAACGGAGGGCGTCGTAGAACTTCTGGATGCTGAACGTCCCTGCCGCGTTCGACAACAGGTGCCGCACGAGCCAGCGCAGGGCCGTCAGGTTGCCCACTCCGTGTCGCTCCATCACGTCGCGCAGGATGGTCACATCGACGTAGTCCCGCAGCAACTGAAAACGTGACCCGGGGTCAAGCCCCTGGGCCTCCGGGAACCCGCCGACGGACAGGTAGTCCAGAAAGGCCCGCTCCAGGGCAGATCGCTCAGGGCCAGACAGGAAGCCCGGATCCCGGGGCACCGGATGGCCTGCGTGGGCCAGGGCCTCCGTCAGGCTGAAGGGGTGCAGGACCACCTCCCAGGCCCGGCCACGCATCGAGGTTGCCACTTCCCGGCTCAGGAGGGCAGCCGACGATCCGCTGAGGAGCACCTCCACCTTCTCGGTGTCAAGGATCCGCCGGACAAAGCGCTCCCAGCCCGGGACGACCTGGATTTCGTCAAAGCACCACAGGACAGGCGCCGCGCCCCTGGTTTCCGGATGGCGCCGATGGTATTCCTCCAGGAGGAGGCTCAGGTCCTGAGCCTGGAGTCCCACCAGGCGTTCGTCCTCGAAATTGATGAAGGGTAGGCGCTCCTGCGGCATCCCGGCTTTCCAGGCCTCCTGGCGCAACTGATGAAGGAACGTGGTCTTCCCGGCCCGCCGCATGCCGATGACGGCGGTAGCCTTTCCGGGGAAGCGCGTCCTGCCACGAACCTGGCGGGGAGTGCCGCCGGGCAGTGGCCCCGACAGAGACTGGGCCAGCGCCTCCGTCAATGCGCGCCGGAATCCGATGGAGGGGCTTGTCTCGGAGGTCGGGTGGGGGTCTCCCATCATTTCTCCTTCCAGGAAGGATGAATATTGGGGAATTTCTCCTTCCGGGAAGGACGATCCTCTCCAGGCCCTTCAATGGAGCCTGCCTCCGCCCGGGCCGTCAAGGCCGGGGGTCCCGACTCCACGCCTTGCACCACCCGCCCCCAGCGAGGCAACTGCCGCCCCGTTCGGGTTTGCCTCTCGCGGGCAGGTTCAAGGAATCTCGGCGGCCCCGGCGCTGGCGCGAAGCCGCCGACCGGCAGGACCTGCTGGAACGGGTAGGGTTGTTTCGGGGACGCCGCTTCCCGCACCGCCGACGGACCTGGGGCAGGTGGCTTCTCAGCCCTCCACCAGGTAACGGAGCACCGCAAGGACTTCTGGGATCCTGCAGTCCGGCAACCTGCCCGCCAGGGCCACCAGGCGGCCCGGGTCCACCGACCGGATTTGGAGGCCCAGGAACACGGTGTCCTTGGGAAGACCGGATTCCTTGGCGGTGACCAGGATGTCGGTGGGGTAGCGCCTGGAAACCCGCTCGGCGCTGGTGCCTGCCATGACCAGCACGGTCAAGGGGAGGGCATTCAACGGATCCCGGGTCAGGACCAGGCAGGGCCTGCGCCCTTGCTGTTCCCTGCCTCGGACAGGATCCAGGTCTGTCCAGTAGATTTGCCCTTGGAGGATCATTCCTCAGTAATCCGGCAGACCTTCGGAATCGATCCGGGCAAAGTCTTCAGAGACCTCCCGCAAGATTGCCCGGTATCCTTCATCCCGGGCAGCTTCCTCCATGGCCCGATCCTTGAGCAGGGTCTGTTGGCGCGCCAGGTACTCCCGCACGGCTTCGTTGACCAGGTCACCCATCTTTCGATAGCCCAGCAATCCATAAAGACGGCTGGCCTCGGCGTGGACGCCGGGCTCGAAGGCCACCGTGGTTCGAACCCTTTCTGGATGCGGCAAGGGAAACGACTCCATTTCTGCACCGATTATATCATCTGCTTTGATGTCGGGACAGGTGAGTCCTCTGGTGGTTTGAAACCAGAACAAGCAACCAAGGAGGGCCCTGGACGCCAGGGGAGCCGGTCGGGGAGGGCTCGACGGCACCGCGATGGACCTTCTGGATGAAAGCCAGAAGGAGTTGGTTGACCACCTCCAGGGCTCCCGAGTCCGCTTCAGGGAGGCCAAAGCCCGCCAGAGCGCTTGGGAGAGGTGCCGGGTCAGGACCCGGGGCGCCTCCGCGGACTCCACGGTCCGCAGATGAGGCTTCAGGGAGGCAGGAAGCATCTCCAAACGCCGGGCCAGGCCGCAGGGCACCAGGGCCTTACCCCCCCTCCCTCCGACCTGGCCCGGAAGTCCCCCCCCGCCTTGGCTCAGAGCCTGTGCAGGTATTCCATGGCCTCGCCGCCCTCGGCGATCTTCTTGCCGGACTTGTCGTAGATCATCAGGAAGGGGACCGAGCGGATGTTGAACTGGTTGGCCACGGGTGAACCCCACTCGCGGATGTCCACCTTCAGGACGACCATGTTGTTCTTGGCCGCCAGGGCCTCGAGTCGGGGGGCCAGCTCGCGGCACGGCCCGCACCAGTCGGCGTAGAAGTCGACCACGTTGACGCGGCCGGGCACCAGGTTGGCCTCGATGTTGACCTTCTCGCCGGGGCGTCCCTTGTTCAGCAGGATCGGTCCCGCAGGCGCGCTGGCAGCGGCCTCTGCAGGGCGCGACGGACGGGGGGTGGGCGGGACGACCTTGGCGACGGCCCGGTTGACGTCGATGCTCTTCATCTGAGGGTTCACCCGAACCACGTAGCCCAGGGCCTCGGCGGCCGACTTCAGGTGGACCATGGGGGCGCCTCCGGGTCCCCCGCGGCTGGGAACGACCTTGCCCGCAAACACCACGCTGCCGCCCGGTGTGCCGGCCGGAACCGACGCGGAACCCGCCACCCAGGACCCCTGGGCGCGGACCAGGTTGGCGCCCAGGGCCTTGGCCAAGGCGGCAGCCCCGACGTAGGTGTCGGCCCCCGAGCCGCTGATGGGGCCCTGGAAGGGCCGGTTGGCGATGAAGACATCTTCCGCCAGCGCCGGCAGCGAACCCGCCAGGATCGCGACGGCCAGCAAAGATGCCAGAAGGAACCTCTTCAGACTGAGCATTCTCTCCTCCAGAAGGGTGATGCCCGGGATTTCGACGCCTCCCGACCCACCCCCTGGCCCGGCCTGCCAGCCCCTCCCGACGGAGGATCTCCTCCTCCGCTCCACGAATCGCCCCGCCCCCCGCCCTTCTCCAAGGTGCAGAGGAAAGAGCGCCGCGTCGCCCCTGGCCCGGCGCCACCAACGGGAGACGATTCATGAACAAAGTCACCACAATGGAACAGGCGGTCGAACGGATCCAGGACGGGGCCACCTTGATGATGGGCGGCTTCGGTCTGTGCGGCATCCCTGAGAAGGCCCTTCTGGCCCTGGTCGAACGCGGCGTGAAGGACCTGACGATCATCGCCAACAACGCGGGCGTGGCCGACGCTGGGATCGGGCTTCTGATCCGCAACGGGCAGGTCAAGAAGATGATCGCCACCTACATCGGCGAGAACTCGATTCTCGAGAAGAAGTTCGTGGACGGCGAGATCGAGGTCGAGCTGGTCCCCCAGGGCACCTTCGCAGAGCGGATCCGCGCTGGTGGCGCCGGGATCGCCGGCTTCTACACCCCGACCGGGGTGGGCACGGTCGTGGCCGACGGCAAGGAGATCCGCGTCTTCGACGGCAAGGAATACCTCCTGGAGCGGCCCCTTCGGGCCGACGTGGCCTTCATCAAGGCCTGGAAGGCCGACGTCCACGGCAACCTGATGTACCGCAAGACGGCGCGCAACTTCAACCCCATGATGGCGACGGCCGCCGACCTGACCATCGCCGAGGTCGAGGAGGTCGTCCCCCTGGGCAGCCTGGACCCTGAATCCATCGCAACCCCCGGCATCTTCGTCAACATGGTCATCAAGGGAGAGCAGTATGAAAAGCGGATCGAAAAAAGAGTTCATCGCCAGGCGAGTGGCGCAGGAGCTTAAGGACGGCTACTACGTCAATCTGGGCATCGGAATCCCCACCCTGGTGGCCAACTACATCCCCGAGGGGATGACGGTCATCCTGCACTCCGAGAACGGCCTGCTGGGCATCGGCCCCTACCCTCTTCCTGGGGAAGAGGATGCCGACCTGATCAACGCCGGCAAGGAGACCGTGACCGAGATTCCGGGTTCGGCCTACTTCGACTCGGCCACCTCGTTTGCCATGGCCCGCGGCGGCCACCTGGACCTCACCGTGATCGGGGGCATGGAGGTGGACCAGGAGGGCGACCTGGCCAACTGGATGATCCCCGGCAAGATGGTCAAGGGCATGGGCGGAGGCATGGACCTGGTGACCGGCGCCAAGCGGGTCATCATCGCCATGATGCACACCGCCCCGGACGGCACCCCCAAGGTTCTCAAGAAGTGCCGCCTGCCGCTGACCGGCAAGAAGGTGGTCGACATGGTGGTCACCGACATGGCCGTGATGGAGGTCACTCCCCAGGGCCTGGTCCTCAAGGAGGTGGCCGAAGGCTACACCGTCCAGGAGGTCCTGGCCGCCACCGAGGCCGAGCTGATCCTGGACCCCAGCCTGAAGGTCCAGGCCTAGAACACCACACACACACCACCAGAAGGGCCCGGCAGGCCAGAAGGCCCCGGGCCTTTCTCATATCGGCTCTTCCTTCCAGGACGACAGGGCGATGAAGCCCGAGCCGAGACCGGGGGCTTGTCGTCAGGAACCGTAGAGGTCCCCAGCCACGACCAACCGCACCCCTTCCTCCCGGGCCCGCCGCCGGACGGCTTCGGTAAAACCTCGCCGGGCGAACAGGGCCAGCCGGATCTCCTCGGCCCCCAGCTCCCCGCCGAGGCGGAGCGCATTGTCCCGCAGGGAATCCAAGGCATCGACTCCCACAGCCCGAGTCGACCACTTGCACTCTCCGCACAACAGCCGTGTCCGCCGGGAATCTGTGGCGACCAGGTCCAGTTCCCCTTGGGGGGACCACCAGGACCCCACCACGGCCGGCCTCCATTCGAGGCCCAGGTCCTGAGGTGATCGGCGCACGTACTGGCGACAAATCTGCTCGAAAACGGGGGCCACGAAGTCGCTCCAGACGGGTCGAAGCACCTGCTCGATCACCTCGCCAGCCTCGCCTCCCTCGACAGCGGAGGCCTCGGAATAGACGAATCGCATCCAGAAACGAAGGAACGGGTCCACAATCCGATAGAGGCCCTTCCGACTCTTGCCCGGACTGGTCTCGGTGATGGGAACCCGGCGTTCCACCAGGCGCAGGTCCTGCAAGGTCTTGAGATAGAAACTGGCCTGGCTGGAGGTGCCCGGTCCGAGGGCCCGCTGGGCGATATCCCCGATCCGCGTCCGCCCCTCGGCCAGGGCCGCCAACACGGAAAGGTAGAGCCTGGGGTCGCGAAGTTCCTGCATCAGCAGGAAGGGGACTTCGTCGTGAAGGAAAGCCCCTTTGCGCAGGATACGACGTGCCACGCCGTCCCAGAGGTCTTCGATATCAGCGAACTGCTGGAGATAGGCCGGCATTCCGCCCAACAGGGCATAGCGTTCCACCAGTTCCTCCGCCGACCGGCCCGGGAAGAACAGGGCTGCCTCGCGGTACTCCAGAGGTTCCAGGAGAAACTGGCCCGTCCGACGCCCGAAGAGCGGGCTACGGTGGCCCAAGACCTCGGACTCCATGAACGAGATGGAGGAGCCGCACAGGGCCAGGAGCATCTCGGTGCCCTTCAGTTCGCTGTCCCAGGCCGATTGCAGAAGAGAGGGGAGAGCCGGCTCCGCTTCCACCAGGTAAGGGAACTCGTCCAGGACCACGAGAATGCGCTCGTTCCGCGAACGGGAAGCCAAGAACTGGAAGGCTGCGCCCCAGTCCGAGAAGGAGACCCCCGCTGCCTCGTCGCCCAGGCCCTGGCGGACGGCGCTGCTGAAGGAGCGCAACTGGAAGGCGGATGAGGCCTGCGTGGCCACGAAGAAGACGTGCCGGTGACCTGAAGCGAAGTGCCGCAGGAGTTCCGTCTTCCCCACCCGCCGCCGGCCATAAAGGATGAGAAGCCCAGCACCCGGGCGGTCCCAGGCCTCTGCCAGGAAAGCGGTCTCCGCCGCGCGGTCAAGAAAGTTCATGACAAGACTATACTAGTCCTGGCTAGACTATTCCTGGCGGACGGACCCCTGGAGAGAGTCTGAGGGCCCCCTCTCCACGCTGGCGAGGGAGCCCTGAACCTCGGGTGGGACGAAGCTGGCGCCTCAGTACTGCAGCAGCGAGTAGACCTCGTAGCCCTCCAGGGCCTCGCGGCCCTTGAGGAAGCCCAGCTCGATGATGAACCCGAACCCGGCCACCTCGGCGCCCAGCGTCTCGATCAACTGGGCGGTGGCGCGGCTGGATCCCCCGGTGGCGATCAGGTCGTCGACCACCAGGACCCGGTCGCCAGGGCCCACTGCGTCACGGTGCAGCTCCAGGACGTTCTTGCCGTACTCCAGCTCGTAGGCCTGCGAGATGGTGTCATAGGGCAGCTTGCCGGGCTTGCGCACGGGGATGAAGCCCATGTTCAGGTTGTAGGCCAGGGGGGCTCCGAACATGTAGCCGCGGGCCTCGACGGCGCAGACGTGCGTGGCGCGGCTGTCCCGGAAGTAGTCGGTCATCTGGTCGATCACCTGGCGGAAGGCGGCCGGATCCTTCAGCAGGGTGGTCACGTCCCGGAACAGGATCCCCTTCTCGGGGAAGTCGGGGATGTCGCGGATCCGCGACTTCAGGTCGATCAGGGGCTGATTGGTTTCCATCGGGCTCTCCTCACACAGCAGGGACTACCGCAGTATTCTACCCGTTCCCGGCGCCCGCGCAAGTCAAGCCTGCCACCTGGGCGATCCGCAGTTGCCCGAAGGCCCGCTGCACCTGCAGGAACTCGCGCCGCAGGTGGCTCAGGGCCGTGAAGCGCTGCGAGTCCTCCAGGCGCCGGCCCGACCCGGCTCCCAGACCCAGGCGACGCTGGCCTCCCGAAAGCTCCCAGCAGGCCAGGCCCAGCTCCTCCAGGACGCGGATGGCCTGGCGCACGGTGACGGGATGGGTGTCCTGGCCCACCTCCCGGGCCACCTTCTCCAGTTCCGATTCCGCCAGGGTGCCCGAGCCGGCCCGCTGCGCCAGGACCTTCCAGATCCGGACCATGCGCTCGCGATCCAGGCACAGGACCCGAACCCGCTGACGCTGGCGCTCCATCTGGTCGCGGCCGAAGAGCAGGTGGATCCGCCGCGCCGAGCTCAGGGCCGGGTGGTCGAGGACCTCCAGGCGCGGAGGGGGGGCCAGGAAGAGCACTTCCTGCGGGCCGGGGCCCGGTGGGAGCTGTTCGAAGCAGGCCACCTGGCAACCGGGATCGTTCAGGTGTTGGCGGACCTTCTCGGCCTGGCGCGGGCTGGCCGCGACCAGCAGGAGGTTGCCCGAGCCCGAACGCGAGCGCAGGGCCTGCAGATAGCGCTGGCGATTGCGGACCCGCCGGGAATCGACCAGGGTGGGTCCGGTCCGAGGCCGGGACGTCTCGAGTCCCGGCTCGGTCGGCCTGTCAGCCGCACCGAGCACCTCCAGGACCGCCGGGTCGGGTTGAAGGATGGCCTCGATCACCACCTGGGGACGGCTCTCGCCGTTCCACGTGTCCTCCTCCACGGTGTACAGGACATCAAAACTCAAGTCTCCGGAAGCCAGCTCCTCGGCATGCGCTCCCTGCCGGAAGGCGATGCCCTTCAGGCAGACCTCCCCCTGGCAGGCCAGGAACGAGGCGTGGGCCCCCTCGCGGCCGACCTGACGGACCTTCTCGAAGTGCACCTCGCGGGCCAGGAACAAAGGCCTGCGATTCCCCTCGCCCAAAGGCTCGAGGCGCTGAAGATCGCGGACCAGGGGCAGCTCGATCCGCTTCAGCGGAAGCTCGAAGTCGACCGCCCGGGGCAGGGCCTCCTGACCCAGTTCGCCCACCGCCTCGGCCAGGCGTTCGCGCATCTCGTCCAGGCGCGAGGCCTCGACGGTGAAACCGGCGGCCCGGGCATGGCCTCCGAACTTCACGAAGACCTCCGAGCAGCGGCTCATGGCGGCGAAAAGGTCCATCCCCAGCGGAGCGCGGGCCGACCCCCGGGCCAGCTCGCCCTCCAGGGTTGCCACGAAGACGGGACGCTCGAACTGCTCCACCAGGCGGGCCGCCGTGATGCCCAGCACACCGTGGTGCCAGCCCTCTCCGGCCTCCACCAGGACAGCCCGCTCCAGCCTGGAGGGTTCGCGCTCCAGCAGGTCGGCGATGGCCCGGCGGATGGCCTGCTCCACCTCCTGCCGACGGGTGTTGAGTTCGTCCAGCTCGCCGGCCCGCACCAGGCAGCGCTCGGGGTCCTGGTCCAAGAGCAGATCGACCGCCAGACCCGCCGAATCCAGCCGCCCGGCGGCATTCAGCCGAGGGGCCAGCGAGAAGGCGACCGACTGAGCGCTCAAGGCCGTCCGATCCAGGCGGCATTGACCGACCAGGGCAGCCAGCCCGGGGCGCTCCAGGCGGGCCAGGGCCTGCAACCCGGCCTGGACCAGGGCCCGGTTCTCGCCCTGCAAGGGCACCACATCGGCGATGGTGGCCAAGGCGACCAGGTCCAGGGACTCCAGCGGCAACGGCAGGCCCCGACGCTGGTGCAGGGCGGACAAGAGCTTCCAGGCCACGCCGGTCCCGCAGAGGTTCTTTTCCGGATAGGGGCAGTCGGGCAGGTTCGGATTCAGGAAGGCGTCCGGGACCGGCAGCACCTCAGGCAGTTGGTGATGGTCCGAGAGGATCACCCGCATTCCGCAGCGTCGCGCCGCTTCCACGGCCTGAAGGCTGGAGGAACCGCAGTCGCAGGTCAGCAGCAGTCGGGCCCCGTTCACCGCCGCCCGCTCGACGGCGGCCAGCGACACGCCGTAACCCTCGCCCACCCGATGCGGCACGTGGTAGCGCACCTCTGCCCCCAGACGGCGCAATCCCTGCACCAGCAGCACCGTGGCCGACACTCCGTCGACGTCATAGTCCCCGTGGACGAAGATCGGCTCCCGCCGGGCCAGGGCCTCCTCCAGGAGGTCGACAGCAGCCGGCATGTCCCGCATCAGGAAAGGATCGTGGCAGGTCTCCAGGCCGGGATCCAGGTAGGCTCGCCCGTGGACAGCATCCGTGACGCCGCGCCCGATCATCAACGCGGCCAGGACCGGCGAGACGCCCAGGGCCGAGCCCAGCGCCTGGGCGCGGGCCCAATCGGGAACGCCCACGGCGACCCGGTCCGGAGCCAGCATGCAAAATCCTCCTCGAACTCGGCGCCCGGCGCCGCGGAGATTCCAGCGATTCAGCGCGTCGGGCCGATCGCGGTCCGGGCTGAGCCACGATCCTGGCCCGCCCACGAGCTTGAAAATTCTTGACCCTGCCGAGCGCTCCTCCGGAACGCCCGTTCGCACCAAGCCCCCCGGGTCCGCCCAGGAGGGCCGGGGGGTTCAGGCCTTCAGCCGACGCAACGCGGTCTCACGCCCGACCAGGGCCAGGATCTCGGGAAGGCCAGGGGTGGGCGAGTCCCCGGTCAGGGCCCGCTCCGCCGCCTCCCAGGTCTGGGGGTCCAGATCCCCCACGGCCTCCATCAAGGCCTCGGAGTCCCAGGGATGAACCTCCTCCAGGGCCAGGGCCAGGGTTGGCAGATGCGGGTCGCCCAGGGGCGGGGGTTCGCGAACCAGGAAGGCAGCCCTCCGGGGGAACTCGGTCAACCGCGTCAGCTCGAAACCGAACAGCAGGGCCAGGGCTTCCAGGCTGCGCCGGAGCTCTCCCTGCGGTTCCTCGCCCAGCAACCCCTGCTCCCGCCAGAAGGGGAAGGACAGATCCACCAGCTCGGCAGGGGTCAGCTCCTCCATGAAGTGGCGCTGAATCTCGTCGAAATCGGCGAAATCCAGACAGACCGGCGCCGGGTCCAGTTCCTCCGGCCGGAACTGCCTCAGAAGCTCGATCCGCGAAAGATGCGCGCGGCCCGGGCGATCCGACCACCCCAGGGAAGCCAGGAACGCCAGGACGGCGGCCCCCAGGTCCCCCTGTCCTTGAAGGCGGGTCAGGCTCCACTCTTGAGCTCCCCGCAAGGCAGGCAGGCGCAGCACCGGCCCCGGTGGCATGGGACGGTCGGCGTCGCGGACCCGCAACACCTCCCCTGGCCCCTCGGGCGCGGGCCCGGCGTCAAAGTCCAGGCCCAACCAGGTCAGCTCCTTCCGCCAGACAGGATCCTCGCCCTTCAGCAGGAGGGGAACCTTGCCGGTGCGAGCCGCCATCCACCCGAAGACCGCCTCGCGGGCTGCGACGAGATCCCTCTCGGGAGAGTCCAGAAGGACCGCCTTCACCACGCCTCCACCTCCAGTTCCCGCTCCAGGACCTCGACCCGGGGCTCGGAGTCGATCACCTGCCCGGCCGCCTCCAGCAGGCTGCGGGCCACCCCGGGGTCGGCGGAGACGCAGGCCACTCCCAGGACCGCCCGGTGGTGCAGGTCCTGAGAGTCCACCTCGGCGGCGGACACCTCCACGCGACTGCGGATTCGATCCCGCAGGCGCCGGACGACGGCCCGCTTCTCCTTGAGCGAGCCGGGCTTGGAGAGCAGGTGCAGATCGAAGCGTGCGACGCCCAGATACATCGGAGGGGTCTTCACCCGTCCCCAAGGCGTTCCTCCCCCATCCGGGGCGAGCGGCAGATCCCCTGAAGCGAATTCCTGAGACTTGACCAGAAGGACAGAATCCTGCCATGAATGGCGTCATCATGTCCAAGAATCCTCCAGAAGAATCGCGGCGCCGACCTTCCGGCGCCACCAAGCAGAAGACCGTCATGGCACTCTTGATGGTCGGCGTCTTCCTGGCACTCCTGGGGCCCCAGGCTGCCCGCGCGCAGGACGCACCGATCGCCGTCGAGGGCCAGGTCGAGTCCAGGCCAGGCGAAGACCTCATTCCATTCCAGCCTGATGCCTCGGGATTCCGTGGACGCGGGCCGTCCGGCCCCCGCCGTCCAGGCTTCAAGATCGGAGCCGAGGTCCAGATGGATGGCGGCGACGGCAGCCTCGGGTCGACTTCAAGGACCACCGCGCTTCCAGCCGTCAACGGGATCGCCCCGTTCCCCGCAGAGACCTCGTTGTACCTCCGGCGGCTGCGCCTGTCGGGCATCTGCCAGATCACCCCCGGCACTCGACTGGTGGCGCGTGGCCAGTTTGAAGGGCGCAACCAGTCCACGGACCTGCTGGACCTCTATCTCGAGACCCGCCCGTGTCCGGGTCTGGAACTGACCTTGGGCCAGTTCAAGCCGCGCTGGGGATGGGAATTCCGGCGCCACCAATGGACTGGAAACACCATCGAATGGAGCGACGCCACCACCGCCTACGCCCGCTGCCGGGACATCGGACTCAACGCTGGCCTGAACCGGAAGCCATTCACCCTGGATGTTGGTGTCTTCGGAGCCCAGGGCGTGAAACTGGGCGACCTGAGCTGGAGCCACCTCAAACCGGGCCGGAACGTCATCGCCCGATTCGAGATGCAGCCCGTGCAAGGGCTGTTCCTGGGCTTCTCAGGTCAAGCAGGGACCTACGCCCGGAGCTTCGGACCAGACCTCCCCGTCCAGGCATGGAATCTCGGAATGCGCGGGTATCGCCGTCCCATGGCCCTGGAGGCTGAGGTGATGTGGGGGCGGGGCTACAACTCCTTCAGCCGAGGCGACACCATCTCGCGGGGGGGGTGTGCCTCGCTGCTGTGTGAGGTCGCCCGGGACCTGGATCTGGTGATCGGCCATGACTGGTTCGACCCCGACACCCGGGTCGTGTCGCACAACCCGGCCGAGGTGGACCGGCGCAACTCCCGCAGGCGCACGACCCTGGGCGTCAACTGGTATGTCGGTCGTCGCTCGGACGGCAATCGCCTGATGCTGAACTACGAGTTTCGCGGGGAAGGCGAGGGGCCGTCCTTTGCCAACGACGGACTCCGCCTGCGCTACCAGCGCTGCTGGTGACGACCCGCGCCGTTGAACTCCGGCCGTCGCAGGCCCGATGGATGCCCCGAATGGCATCGCTGGCGCCGCGTGTCGAAAAGTTCACGCCGATTCCAGGGGATTCAACACGCTTTCAGGGAGCGTCTGCTAGACTGCCATCATGAGCCAGATCCCACCCATCTCAGGCCCCAGCCTCTCCAGGACGTCCCCGACCCGACCCGCCGCCGAGCGCGCCGCCGAGCCCGAGCGCCTGGTGCCCCGGGACCTGATGGAACTGTCGAAGTTCGACGTCGAGATCCGGCCGGTTCGACACATCGAGTGCACCGAAGAGGCCATGGCCCTGCAGGCGCCCTCCCTCGAACGGCCGGTCCTGATGATCCACGGCCTGGCTCAGCACGCCGACACCTGGGTCAACTTCAAGAACTTCTTCACGGCCAATCCGGACAATCCCGACGGCGGCATCTTCCACGTGGACCGCGAAGAGAGCTTCCGCGAAGAACTGGGCCAGAACCCGCAGGCCCGCGTCTTTGCGATCGATCTGTCGGACAACCTGCGCTCTCCGCAGGTGGTGGCCGGCGAGGTGCGCCGCGCGATCACCGCCATCCTGGAAGGCACCGGGGCCGACCAGGTGGACCTCCTCACGCACAGCATGGGCGGCCTGGTGGCCCGGGAGGCCCTGCGCCAAGGCGAAGACCGGGTCCGGAACCTGGTGATGGTCGCCCCTCCCAGCCACGGTTCCATGGAGGCCACCCTGGCCAGCGCCCTGGACGAAGGCAGCCTCTACAGCCACTATCCCGGCGAGAAGATGGAGGCCATGCACGCGCTGCGCCTGGAGTACGGCTCTGGCGGCAAGATCAGCAACGAGTGGCTGCACGAGCTGAACCAGGACTGGCAGAACCACTCCGACCGCGTCCGAGGCTCGGTCATCGCGGGCGTGGGGCTCCCGACCCCGGACGCCCGCTGGAAGGGGGTCGGCCTGGGGGACGGCATGGTGGCCGCCGCCAACGCCCCCCTGGAGGGCGCCGAGTTCTACATCGCCCAGCCCAACAACCTCGAGCCTGGATCCGAGCACTTCCGCGACTTCCAGCAGTTCCGCTACAACCACATGCAGATCGTCAGCGAGCCGGAGATCTTCCGACAGGTCAGCGAGCTTCTGACCGGCGCCCCGGCCTCCCCGGCCGCCCCGCCGGCACCGGCGTCTCCTCGCGAGGCTCCTTCCCGCGCCGAACTCTCCCAGACGCTTCAGCAGACCGCCGAGGCCCGCAAGGACATGGCGGCGGTGGACACCCTCCGCCAGATCGCCCACTCCCGTCGCCTGGGTGGCATGGAACGGACGCTGGTCGGCAGCGGGATCCTGACGGCAGGCGCCCTGACTGCCGCTGCCGGCGCCCCGCTGGTCGGAATCGGGGTCTCGGTGCTGGGCCTGGCCTTCACGGCTTTCGGAATCCTGCAGAGCCGCCGCAACGAGATGGAGGCCCACGTGGCCGCCGACGCCACCGTCCGACTGGCCCACGAGGCCCTGAATCAAGCCGAGGACGCCATCCATCGCACCATCCGCGCCGACGCGGACTGAAAAAGACGCCGACCTTCAGCCCGCCGAGAGGATTGCGATCTTCAAGGGGGGCTGGCCGTCGGGGCTGGGGAAGTCCCCCTCCGGCGCCAGGAACTGCAAGGCCTGCAGCTCCCGGCCGGCCTTTTCCGCCGTCCGGCGGAGCACCTGCTCCCATGTCTCCCGGTCCACGCCGGCGGCGTGGTTGGTGGCCAGGATCCGGCCCCCCGGTTGCAGAGCCAGCAGGCAGGGCTTGAGCATGGCGGGGTAGTCTGCCACCAGGTCCACCTTGCCGAAGGGGCTTCGGGCCAAGGTGGGCGGGTCCAGGATCACCACGTCGAAGAGTCGGGGCTCGACCCGCAGGAACTCTCGACGCGCCGCGCGTCCCCGGACTCCCTGTCCCGAGAGCTGCCACAGGATCGGAAAGACGTCTTCGCGCCAGAAGTGGAAGCGCTCGGGATCCAACCCGTTGAGGTCCCGATTCCGGCCTCCGACCTCCAGGCACCAGCGGCCGAAGTCGACGTTCCAGACCTCGGCCCCCTGCCGGGCCGCCGCCACCCCTGCCGAGCAGGTGTAGGCGAAGAGGTTCAGGACCGAGGCATCGGCCGGGACTTGGGCGCGAAGCCAGCGGCGGGCGGCCCGGAAATCCAGGAAGAGCCAGGGGTCCAGTCCGCGCGAGCGCTCGGCGAGGGCGAAGCGCTGACCCTCCTCGCAACAGGTCAGCCCCGAATCCATTTCTGGGGCCCCCCGGCCCTGGCCGCGACGCCACACGACCAGATGCAGTCCCTGGTCTTCCGCCAGACCCTGAAGGGTCTGGAGGTCCTCGGGCTCCAGCTCTCCGTGGAAGAGCTGGGCCAGCAGCAGGGGGCCGTAACGGTCCACCGCCAGCCCGGGACGTCCTTCCGCCACTCCGTGGAAGACCCGCCAGCAGTCCGTGCCTTCGGCCTGGAGTCGACCATGCAGGACCGCTCGAGCCTGGATGGACCTCTCCAGGAGGGCTTGAAGCGTGCTCAACCCGAGACCAGGGCCGAACGCTCGGCCTCAGTCAGGGGGCGGAAGCTTCCCTCGGGCAGGTCGCCCAGTTCCAAAGGTCCGAAGCGCGGCCGGTGCAGCCGCACCACCCGGTTGCCCAGGGCCTCGAAGGTCCTCTTGACCTGGTGGTAGCGCCCCTCGACCAGGGTCAGCCGGACGAAGCGGGGTTCGACGACCTCGAGGTCTGCGGGCAGCAGCGGATGCGGGTCCTCCGGCAGCACCAGGCCGCCTCGGGCCAGGATCTCCGCCGCGTCGTCCTCCAGATCGCGCTCCAACCACACCTCGTAGACCTTCTCCACCTTGTGGCGCGGCGAGGTCAACCGATGGACCAGGCCGCCGTCATCGGTCAGCAGCAGCAGCCCCGTGGTGTCCCGGTCCAACCGCCCCACCGTCGAGAGGACCGGATTGCGGCGCAGGTAGCGTTCGGGCAGGAGGGCGTAGACCAGGACGCCGGCATCCTTGTGGCTGCAGGTATAGCTCGGGGGCTTGTGCAGCATCAGGAGCAAGCCCTCGGGGTCCAAGGGCTCCCCGTCCAGGGTCACCACCGCAGGGTCCACCCTCAGGGCGGCGCTGCGCACCGTCTGCCCGTCGACCAGGACCCGCCCCTGGCGGGCCAGGTCCTGGGCCTCGCTGCGCGTGCAGTAGCCTCGATTGGAGAGCAGCTTGTCCAGTCGGGTCAACGCCATGCCGAAAGCACCTTGAACCCCGGGGTGACGGCCAACGCTCGAACCTTCCCCAGGACCTTTCCCAGAATCGCCTCGTAGGGCAGGTGGCGGTTGGCCACCATATAGAGCACGCCGTCCCGACGCAGCCCCTGGGCCGCCAGCCGCACGAAGCGCTGACCCAGCTCCAGGCTGCGCTTGTGGCCCTGGTGGAAGGGCGGGTTCATCACGATCCAGTCATATTGCCCGGGCGGAATTCCGGTGGTCACGTCGTGCCAGTGAGACCCCACGGCGGCCGAAGACTCCAGGTCCTGCAGGTTCTTCCGCGCCGCCTGCAGGGCCAGCTCTTCGGCCTCGAAGAGGTCCAGGCGGGCCACCAGCTTGCGCGAGAGCAGGATCTGATGGGCCAGGTAGCCATAGCCGGCCCCGAGATCGGCCCCACACCCCGCGAGGTCCTCGGGCAGGCTCCGGGCCAGCAACTGCGAGCCCTCGTCGATCTTCTCCCAGCCAAAGATCCCGGGGCAGGTGAAGAAGCCCGTGCTCTCCGAGCGGCGAAGCTCTCCCCGAGCAGCCAGGTCGGCCAGGACCTGCCGGTCCACCTCCGGACCCAGGAGGATCCCGAAGACCCGCGCGTGGTACTTCGAGAACTGGACCTGCAAAGGGGCCAACTGGCGCAGGATCTTCTCGTAGCGCGCGGCTCCCAGGTCGTTGGGCATGGCGCACAGGAAGAGCCCACCGGGCCGTAGAGCCAGCAGTCCACGGCCGAAGTTCGCCAGGTTCTCCTCGCGCTGGGGAGTGCCCAGGTACAGGCAGGCGTCGAAGAGGCCCTCCTCGCGCAGGACCGGCTTGAAGCCGGAGGCCAGCAGGCGATCGAACTCCGCGCGGTGGGTCTGCTGCATCACGGCCTGCGGCAGGTCGGGGTGGGCCCGGGCCCGCAGGAAGAGCCTGTGGGGGCGCTCCGCCAGCCACTCCGGCTCACGCTCCAGCAGCAGCAACATGGCCTCCAACGCCGGCGACGGAGCGGGGGCGAGGGGTTCCTCGGCGGGGTCCCAGGCAGGGTCGCTGCCCGGGTGCGGGTGGTTCATGGTCCTCCTCCGAATACTAGCTCTGCAGGATCTGCAGGACCTGGGTCAGGTCCGAGAGATCGGCCAGGACCGCGGCCGGCCTGGACTGTTCCAGGACCGGAACCGGATAGCGCCCGCTGGCCACGGCCAGGGCCCGGGCACCCAGGGCGTGGGCGGCCTGGACGTCGTGGGCCGTATCCCCCACCACCCAGACCTGAGCGGGCTGGAAGGGCACCCGGAAATGTCGCCGGGCCCGCTCCAGGGCCACCGGGCCCAGGTTGCAGCGGTTCGAGCAGTCCGACGCGAAGCCCCCCACCGGGAAGTGGTGCTCGATCCCCAAGGCTCGCAGCTTCAGTCGGGCCGTCGACTCCAGGTTGCCGGTCAGAAGGCCCAGATGCGCCCAGTCCGCCTGGTAGAGGGTGTCCAGAAGCGGTTGGACCCCGGGCTTGAGATGTCGACCGGGATCCGGCACGGCCAGCTCTGCCTCCAGTGCCTCGGCATAGAGATCCAGACACTCCCGCTCCAGGTCCGCCCAGCGCCCCGGGGGGATCCGGGCTGCGGCCAGGCCCTCCCGCAGGATGGCCGGGTCGGTCCGCCCGTCGGGCACAACGCCCTCCAACTCGGCCTGGCAGACCTCCCGGAAGGCCTGGCGCAGGCAGCGCATTCCGGCACCGGCCATGTCCACCAGCGTCTGGTCGATGTCGAAGAGGATCAGGCGCGTCTCCATGCGCGCGCCCCTTCGCTCCGGGTCCCTGTCCGCCTGCCGGCGAGAACCCGCCATCCCAGCGACCTACGGGCCAGCCAGGTCCTGCAGAGCCTGCGACAATCCTTCCGTCAGGTCCCGACCCCGATGGTAGCCCCGCTGTCCCATCAGGACGAGCACCCTTCGGATCTCTTCAAGGTCCGCCGGGGTGGCAGCCTTCAGAAGTCGGCGCAGGTCGCCCCGGTCCTGCTCCCTGGTGTCGTCATCCCGGGACAGGATCTTCATGGCCACCAGGTGAGCCAGCCTGGCAACGGGAGCCCTCACTCCAGAGAAGATCTCGATAGGCTCGGCGTTTCGAGCCACCTCACCTTCGACTCCACAGGATGCAAACATGAGATCGACGAGGTGCTCCGTCCCCGGGGCCTGCAGTCGAGCCGTCGCGAGCCTCCCCACGGCATCCTGCTCCACCAGCGCGACCACGGAGTATCCCCGCCTCATCAGGTCCCGCAGGAGGGCCTCCGCAGTCCGGTCATCCGGAACTGCGACGGCCAGGTCCACATCCCGGGTGAAGCGAGGCTCGGTTCTGGCGCCTACGGCGAGCCCGCCGACAAGCGCCCAGGTCGCCCCCAGTTCGTCCAGGGCCTCCCTGACCGAGAGGAAGGCCTGCCGCAGGCTCACGGCCGGGGGATGCGTTCGGGGACCGGTCGTCCCCAGGCGTCGCCATGTTCGGCTCCGGGCCGATCATGGAGCCAATCCCGAAGCATGGCTTCGATTTCCTCCTCGGAAGCCCCAGGATGACGGCGCTGCAGGCTCAGGCGCATCATGTCGGTGCCTGCGTCGGCCAGGTCGAAAGCCACCCGCAGGGCGGCGGCCGGAGACAGGGGGGCCTCGGGCACGACCAACTCCCGAAGCCTGTGCAGCACCGGGTTTGCAGGGGAAGCGTCCATGTCCTGATCGTTCACCCCGTGCCCCGGCATCCCTGGCAGCGCAACCCGAAGAGAATCCCGAACGGAGCGAGGGCGGGTGTCCCACGGAACGCACCTGTACTACTTCCATCCCCAGAGCCGCGTGCTGGCGCAGGCCCTGGCCGCCCCCGTGGCGGCGGCCATCGGTGAACCCCAGCACGCCTCGTTCTGGCGCTCCTTCTACGTCACCCGTCAGACCGGCATGCCCGCCGTCCTGGTGGAGGTGAACTTCCTCTCCAACCCTGCCCTCGAAGCGCAGACGCGCCAGCCGGACGACGCGGCCAAGGCGGCCCGAGGGATCCTGCAGGGGTTGCTGGAGTTCTTCACGAGGATCTGACAGGTCAGAGCGAAGGCGCCTGCCGTGCGTCGACCTGGCTTTTGCCGTTCCTCCGCAGGTGGAGGGCCGGGCGGCCGGTCCACGGCGCGGCACGACCTGTCGGGCGCGCCCGACCCCCGGCGGGTCACCCCCGAACCCCGCAGGGCTCCCAGTCCGATCCGCGAAGGAGAGGCCCGCTCGCGCGCCTCGGACAGGGCAGGCCCCCAG
>Ga0334898_1001911_pt1 | contig 20895 bp, 21 predicted proteins | sample GraSluR3_MG_10_FD_207228 | JGI IMG/M metagenome (GOLD analysis project Ga0334898, IMG submission 207228) | Sludge microbial communities from methane-producing bioreactor in Wageningen University, Netherlands - Granular Sludge_3_08-R3 | ecosystem: Engineered > Bioreactor > Anaerobic >... | reverse complement strand
TCACGCGGCGTCGCTCCGTCAGACTTGCGTCCATTGCGGAAGATTCTTAGCTGCTGCCTCCCGTAGGAGTCTGGGCCGTGTCTCAGTCCCAATGTGGCCGGTCGCCCTCTCAGGCCGGCTATCCATCGTCGCCTTGGTGGGCCGTTACCCCGCCAACTAGCTAATGGACCGCGGACCCATCCTGCGGCGCCGCCTTGGCGCCTTTCCCCACCCCCGCTTCTGCAGGGGCGGTCGCATCCGGTATTACCCCATGTTTCCATGGGCTATCCCCGACCGCAGGGTAGGTTGTCCACGTGTTACTCACCCGTCCGCCACTCTAGGGGGGACCGAAGTCCCCCTTGCCGTGCGACTTGCATGCTTAAAACGCGCCGCCAGCGTTCGTTCTGAGCCAGGATCAAACTCTCCGTCATATGATTCCGGCGCAGAGCGCCGGCACTTCATTCACTTCAAGCCTTCCCCTGTCATCTCGCAACCACCACCTCTCAGTGGCGGTCCAAACGTTAGCTTTTCACTTTCGTTCGTGAATTGACTTGGAAGCCCTTACACTTCCTGAACAACTTTCGTTGTTCCGCATTCGGACCAACAACCTTTTCAGGTAATCGTCCTCATGCATATCCTTCCTTCTCTTCTCTCATATCTCTGTCAAAAAACCAGCCTCTCAGGCTCACGTTCCAAGGAGTTGTCCTTGAAGCGCTCGACCTTTATAACAGATTTCAAATCCAAGTGTCAATACTCAATTTCCACTATTTTCGATTTTCCATCCGCTACCGGCGAAAACTCTCGAATCCCTTGTCGGAACCGCGAACCGTTTCCCCTGAGCAACGAGGTGGATACTACCCGTTTATACGAAACTCGTCTAGGGGGTTGGCGAAAAAATTAAAAAAAACTTGCAAATTCGACAATCCCATGCTTATCGGGTCATATGTGAAAGTGCTCCACTTTTGAAAATGGAGTGCATATAGGTGATGAAGGAAGCCAATGAAGCAAGTGCCGAAAGAGCGAACAACACAAGAAGAATCGGTTCAGCCCAAATCATCCAGTCATGATCCTCCATCAATCTGGCGACCGAAACATATACGATTCCTCCCAAACCGGAGACCGCATACATCACCGCTTTCGTTTTCCCCCAAATATTCGCAGCCACCGCTTTTCCCGTACCCATCATGAGCATCCTGAGGAACACGATCGAAAATTCCCGCCACATGATGATGACAAACGCCCAGAGAGGCATCACCTGTACACCAAGCAGACAGACGAAATAGGTCAACCTACTCAACGTATCGGCGAAAGGGTCCATCACCTTACCCAGATCGGTAACCAGATTCCGTTTCCTGGCGATGATTCCATCCAGAAGATCCGACAACTCAGTACACACATACAACACCAGAAGGAGGATTGCGGAAACGGAATTGAGGGATTTACCAAACCACACAGGCAGAAAAAACACTATGAAGAACAACGGTGCCATCACCAAGCGGCTGATGGTCAATTTGTTGGGTAGATTCATCTCAATTCCCTCCAATATATTTTTTTGTCAGGTAGGAGTTGAAATACCCCGCATCCAGCGTCGATCCGGTGACCTTCAACAATAGATCCTTCGGCTTGTAGATCGAACCATGACGAAGAATCTTCTCATCAAGCCAAGTCCGGATCAATGAGAATTCCCCTTCCTCGATCGCACCCTCGACATCCAGATCCTTGCGCATGCTGTCAAGAATCTGGGCTCCATAAAGATTGCCAAGTGCATACGTGGGGAAATAGCCCAACTCCCCCATCGACCAATGGACATCCTGCAGTACCCCATCGCGGTCTCCCTTCGGCCGAATCCCAAGCAGCCTTTCCATCGAACTGTTCCACGCATCGGGAAGGTCCGCCACCGCAAGTTCACCGGACAAGAGTTTTCGCTCCAACTCGAAACGGAGAATGATATGCAAACCGTAGGTCACCTCATCGGCATCCACCCTGATGCAACTCGGCTTCACAACATTCAATGCCGCAACGAAGGCATCCAGATCGACCCCATCCAACTGAATCGGAAACAGATCCTTGAAACGGGGATAGAACCGTTTCCAAAAGGCCTTGCTTCTACCGATCATATTCTCCCATAACCGGCTTTGGCTCTCATGGAACGCGAACGAAGCCCCATTCGCCAAACAAGTACCACGGGTCACCTCATTCGAAGCACCCAATTCGTACAGTGCATGCCCTGCCTCATGGATACTCGAAAACAGGGGACTGGTCACACTCGGCTCAGAATACCGGGTGGTGATCCTGATATCGTCGGCACCAAGGCTGATGGTATAGGGATGTGTCGCAATACCCGAAGCACCCCGGCTCCAATCATACCCCATGCTATCGAGGACATCCTTGGCGAATGCAGCCTGTTTGTCCGTGGCATAGCTACTGAAAAGGAACGTATCGTCCACCGCCTTGGATGTATCCCCCACATGATCGAGGACCGCAAGGATGTGATCCTTCATCTCGGCGAATACCGCTTCGACCTCAGCTGTGGTGGTGCCCGGCTCGAACACATCGAGCAGGGCATCATAGGGATCGTCGGCATACCCAAACCGTTGTGCCTTCTCCTTGACCATGGAGATGATCGAAGAGAGGGTATCGGAATAGAGTGAAAAATCGTTCTCGGATCGGGCCTGGGCCCAGACATGATGGGCATTTCCGGTCAATTCGGTGAATCGTTGTACGAAATCGGCGTCAAGACGACGCTCACGGTTCCAGACACGCCAATAATTGCGTATGATTCCTTTCGTGGGATCATCGAACGAGAGCTCTCCATCCTCCTCCTTTTCGGAAGCACCCAAGGCCGACAGGATCTCTCCCATCTCATCCGAAGTGGTCAATTCGAACACCTTGCGTTCCAACAATCCCATCTGCTGGGCACGTTCGCCATTGCCTGCGGGAGGCACCATCTCCTGATCCCATACCAATACACCATTGATATGGGTCAAAAGAACGACTTCCCCATCTATTTCCCTCAAACGCTTGAGCGCCGCATCCTTTTGCATATCAACCTCCGGTAGTACCTACAATGTCTGCTTCGAGGCGATCCGTTCGTGAAGAGAGGCGACATACGAATCGAGAGCGACTCCGTTCTCCTGCTTGCCGTCGCGATATCTCACCGAAACTTCTCGAGCCTCTTGTTCCCTCTCCCCAAGCACCAACATGTGGGGAACCTTCATCTTCTGTGCATTGCGGATCTTTGCATTCATCCTATCATCCCCATCATCCACATACACCCTGACACCTTGGGCCTTGAGCACAGTCGAGACCTCCCGGGCATACCCATTGAAGATTTCCGAGACAGGAATCACACAGACCTGTTCTGGAGCCAGCCAGAGGGGGAACGCACCTGCGAAGTGTTCCAACAGCACACCGAAGAATCTTTCAATGGATCCCAGCAACGCACGATGGATCATATATGGTCTCTTCTCAACACCATCCGAATCGACGAAAGTCATATCGAACCGTTCCGGTTCATTGAAATCGAACTGAACGGTCGACAATTGCCATTCACGACCGATCGCATCCTTGATCTTAAGGTCGATCTTGGGACCGTAGAAGGCACCACCACCTTCATCCACACCATAATCGAGACCCTCTTCTTCGATGGCTTTACGAAGAGATTCGATTGCCGCATCCCATCTCTCGGGTTCACCGACACTCTTTTCGGGACGGGTCGACAAATATGCTTCGATATCCTTGAAACCGAATGAACGGAGCATGAAAAGTGAGAAACGCAACACCTCCCTGATTTCGGAATCCATCTGCTCGGGAGTACAGAAGATATGTGCATCATCCTGTGTGAACCCCCTTACCCTCAGCAATCCATGTAGGGCTCCGGCCTTCTCATAACGATACACGGTTCCCAATTCCGCCCAACGGAACGGAAGCTCCCGATACGAATGCTTCGAATTCTTGTAGATCATGATATGGAAGGGACAGTTCATCGGTTTGGTATAATAGTCGGCCTTATCCATCTCCATCGGAGAGTACATGCTCTCCTTGTAGAACCCCAGATGTCCCGAAGTCTCCCACAACCAAGCCTTTCCCACATGGGGGGTATAGACCATCTCATAGCCATTGGCATAATGCTGCTGTTTCCAGAAATCCTCAATCGCCATCCTGATCCTGGCGCCCCTAGGATGCCAGTACACCAATCCCGGCCCCGCCTCTTCGTGGAAACTGAACAGATCGAGCTCCTTTCCCAACTTGCGATGGTCCCGCTTCTCGATCTCTTCCAACTTCTGCAGGTAGAGGCGCAAATCCTTCGGGTTTGTCCATGCGGTGGCATATATCCTGGTGAGCATGGGATTGGTCTCCTTGCCTCTCCAGTAGGCACCCGCAGTGCTCAGCAATTTGAAGGAATCGGGATTCAACTCTTTGGTGGAAGCGACATGCGGACCACGACAAAGATCGGTGAATCCACCCTGATTGTAAAGGGATACCTCCTCATCGGCGGGAATCGCATCTATGAGCTCCTGCTTGTACACCTGTTCGGAAAACATCCTCTTCGCTTCGTCCCTTGAGACAACGATCCTCTTGAATTCCTTGTCCTCCTGGATGATCGTCTTCATCCTCTTGGTGATTTCATCCAAATCCTCCGAAGTGAGGGCTCTCGGCAAATCGAAATCGTAATAGAATCCATTGTCTATCGCAGGACCGATCGCAATCTGTGCCGATGGGAACATTTGCAATACGGCTTCGGCCATCACGTGGGACATCGAGTGTCTCACTTTTGCCAACTTCTCGTTCACTTCTTCCTTCTTTTGCGCCATATGATCTCCTCCGTACTCCTTGGAGTACCATCCTATCGAATTATGAAAAAACCTCCACGTACTCTTCCCAACCACCGCATGCAAAACGCACGCAATCTGGTAAGGACGAGAACATGAAGGTCATGTTTCCGCGGTTCCACCTTACTTCCCGGGACGACTTTATTACGCCGTCTCGAGCACTCATTCGATCCCTTGTCGCCGGGAGGGCGGCGGGCCTAGTGGCACATGCGTTCGACCCACGGCTCGGGAGGGGTTTTCATCGGGAACTGCCGAACGCCTCTCACCCGACCGGAATTCCGGAAGGACGTCCTCTCACAGACAGTTGTAGCCGATTACTCGTCTCCGTCGACACCTTACGACAATAGTGTGGATGTTTTCAAATATTGTCAAGTCGATGGGTCATGGGAATATCCTGGCAATGATGGAGGCTGCCTGTTCAAAGAACTCCACATCGTCCGTGGAAAACCGATTCGGCAGTGGACTGTCCACATCGAGTACGCCCATCACCACTTCGCCCTTCAACAAAGGCACCACCACTTCGCTTCTGCTGGCCGCATCGCAGGCGATATGACCGGGAAAGAGAGTGACATCGGGAACCGACATGGTCTTCTTCTCTTTCCAAGCGGTTCCACACACACCTTTCCCGATGCCGATCTCCACGCAAACCGGAGCTCCTTGGAAAGGACCAAGCACCAGTGAAGAACGATCACCCGACGAATCGACCAGATAGAATCCCACCCAGTTGATCCGCTCCAAATAATATGCAAGCAACGCACTCGCATTGGCCAGTGAAGCGATTCTCCCGTACGGATTGGGATCCGCCATTTCGATCAACGCCTCCAGTTGACCCAATATCTCCCTATGATCAAGATTCCCCTTCTCCAATGGTTCAAACATGCCTCTTCGCCTCCAATGGTTTGGTTCCCACTGTAGCGACATCGATCCCTTGGCGCAAGCGGTTCGCGATTTTTGGATTCACCAGTACTCCCGGTCCCGCAAGACATCCACCCTCGCAACACATCACCTCCACGAGATCGGCTTCTGGTGGGCGTTTGGGCCAAATCTTCATCAGTCGTACCGTCTTCTTATCCAACCCATCGATCTGCATGGTCTTGAAAGGTGTTTCCGATCTCTTGACGACAGCCCTCGCCACTCCTTGTGGCAATGCGAATCCCCTACAGTCGGCATATGTCGTCGAATCGACCGGTTCTTCGACAACAGGCATCTCCTTGACATCGACACCCTTCGCCACAAACAGAGCCGCAAGTTCCGCAAATGTGAGTACCGAATCGATTGAAGGCAGGGAAGCCGCTTCCACCTTCTTCGCCAAACAAGGTCCGATAAACACCAAATTCGCCCCCGGGTATCGTGTTTCACAGATATGTGTCGTGTAGGCCATGGGAGAGAGTGTCTGTGAATAATACGGAGCGAGTTCCGGAACATGCGCATCCACCAAACCGGTATAGGCGGGACAACAACTGGTCGTCATGAAACGTTGTCCCCCATCAAGCTTCTCCCTCAACTCGTTCGCTTCGTGTCGTGCGGTGAGCTCGGCACCTTCGGCGACTTCAACCACATCCGAAAATCCCACCTTCGACAATGCGGACTTGATCTGTGCCAAGGAACCGGGGAATTGGCCTTCTATAGCCGGAGCAACCATGGCAACGACATGTGTTCCCTTCATGAGCAATTTCGCCACATACATGAGCGAACTACGTTCGGCGATTGCTCCAAAAGGACAAGAACGCGAGCAGTGGCCACAATCGATACATTTCCCATGGTCTATCTCCACATATCCCGCTGCGTTCTTGTGTATGGCTCCAACCGGACAGGCGGCTTCGCAGGGAACCGGCACATGGACTACCGCATGGAAGGGACAAACATCGAGACATTTCCCACAGTTGATGCATCGCTTTTCATCAATGATCGCGCGCCCATTCACGAATACGATCGCCTCTTTTGGACAGTTGGCGAGACAAGGTCTCGCAAAACAGCCCCTACAGGCATCGGTGATCCGATATTGCTCATCGGGGCAGGCACTGCAACCAGGTGTAATCGTGGTCAACGTAGGCAATATCTCCGGTTTCTTTGCAAGAGCCTCCTCGGCGTAGGATGCAAGGGATTTGTACTCGTCGTCGTTTCGATCGATATCCACACCAAGGAGGGCCATGATCCTATACCGCACCATTGCCCTCTCCTTGTAGACACAACAACGGTTCGGTTCCCGTTCCCTTGGAATGATCTTGATTGGCAAAAGCTCTATGTCGTTGGCCAAGGTTCCCGAAAAATAGGATTTCAATACCTCGACGTCGATCTTTCTTTTCATCAACGTGTATTGGTTGTTAACCTCCAACATGAGCGGCCTCCTTCAATATTTCCGACAACTTGCGTGGTGTCATCTCGGAATACAACTTTCCATCGACCTCGACGAACGGCGCCTTCAAACCCACCGCGTCTCTCTTGCATGCATCCAAACAGGAAGTACCCTCAAATTCACAGAGACCCAACAAGTGGGGATCCAGGAAATCTTCATAGAGCAACAAGTCCGCACCTCCTTGCACAAAACAAGCGGTTCCCACACAAATCTTCACCTTGATCTTTTTCTGTCCCATACCTTTCACCTCACTCACACAAGCGTTCTACATGTACTCCAGCACGGTTTCCTTAAGATATTGCTCCTCCAGAGCCTTGCGAATCCGTCCCATTATGGTTCTTCGAATACCGATCTCCACCGGTATATTCGGATCCTGATGTGCTTCATTTATCTTTGTTCCTACAATGAAGTGGACCTGGTCGCTATCCATCAAGAGCGACACGTATCTCCTCACCGCATCGTTTGGCATAGAATTGGTGGGAATCTTTTGCTCCAAACATGTGGCGACCTTGCCCAATGTAAGCATACCTTCGGTCACCAGATCCAATCCATCCATCTTGGATGCCGGAGGAACCCCCGGAGACCAGGATGAAAGATCGACCGAAACCCTCTTTTCCATCAAACGTGACACGATTTGCGCGGTGGTTCCCCCGGATACGATCTTCTTTCCCTCAAACGATTCGATCTTTCGCACAAGATCGGCATCCCGTTCCTTTGTGAAGGGAGGCCCCGTCACCACAAGCGTTCTTCTTGGTTTCCTCACATACACCACCGCACATGTGATGTCGTCCTTCGCATCCATTCCATCGAGGGAATACGCCTTTCCCGTGATCGCACCCGACAATTCACGTGAAGAAATGTCGGGATTCCCGGCAATCAGCCGGGAGATGTGGCTACATACGCCACTTCTACGCCAACCCAAGGGAAAATGTGTCCCCATCCCCGATTGTGTGACCCCATCGGTGAACATCACAAGACGATCACCCATCCTCAGTGTGAAGGAGGATTGTCGTATGATCTCCTGTTTGAATGCGCCTTCCCGATGTAGCTCGATACTCGTTGTTGCAATCGATACGGCTTCCGAATGGGAAAAATGAAACGCAGGAGGATTGTCGTATTCGATCAACTGAACGGTGATGGCATCCTTGTCGGCATAGCGGATGTCGGCAATGGTGAAGGTGGCATAACTGATCTTCCTCTCACTACAGACGGGAAGGGTGTTCATGATGATTTTGGCCGACTTTCCGAGATGCATTGGACTGAACGACAGCTTATGGGCCATATGGGCGGTGAGGTTTGCCAATACATTCGCCTTCACACCACTACCCAATCCATCCGAGAGGGTGCAGACGATCTGGCAAGATGTGGAATCACGGGATTGGAGGAACACATCACCGGCGATCTTCTGACCAGATTTGAACCTCTGGTGGTAATCGACATCAATGAACAGGTCGTTCATGACATACCCCTCTGGTCCGAATCGGGAAGGAACCCATCGGCTGCAGAACTGTCCGGAACCTGGAATGCTTCAACCAATGAATTGAGGGTGATTTCCGTCTCCGCGGCATTCTCTCCCAGCAATGAGGCGATCTGTTGCACCGTCTCGAGACTCTTCTTGATCACCGCATCGGCTTTTTTCACCACCGTTTCCCTTCTTATGGTGGGAGTGGTGACATCTTGGAACATGGCACCCACAAGACGATGGTTTTCGATGGTGAAGAAAGTGACCTTGAGAAATTTCCCCTTGTAGTGCAATCGATACTGCCCTGCATTCACCGGATTCTCGAATTGTTGGGAGAATTCTCCATGGAATGGGACGAATCTAGAGAGCGGCATCCCCACCACCCGCTCAACGGCCGAGGAACCCAACTCCTTGTCCAAATCGGCAAACAGCATGATGAATGCCGAATTGCAGTCGGCTATCTTCAACTCACGATCCACGATCACCACACCCATCGGAAGAGTCCTGAGAAGCACATCGATTTTGCTCTGTGCCAATTTGCGCATTTTCGTCACGCACATCTCCGGTTCAGCCATTCCCTCAAGGTAAGCGACCGCCATATCGCGACACGAATTGTATCCACATCCACCGCAATTCAGCTCGTCTCCCGGAGAACACTTGCCCAAATCAATGAGTGCACCACAAATCTCCTCTTCGGAAAAACTCACCCGTGCGTGCGGCTCGACCGGCTCCGACAGGGGTGAAAGCATATCGTATCCCTTCACTACCAAATCGGAGACAAAGTGTGCGGGAGGAACAAACAGGGGGCCTTTCCCACCAACTCTCAGACGGGTATACCGAGTGGTTTCCGACTTGCTTACCGCGGAGGAGCGGAATCTGGATTTACCTGGACCATTGATGCAGCCCCCTTCACAATTGAGCAATTCAAGAAATGGAATTGTGGAAAGGAGAGCCGTGCTTCCCTGCAGATCACCAAGTGTTTCATTCACAAGAGTGACTCCCGAAACGGAAATCGCCTTATCCTGAAACACATCCTTGCCAATACCCAAAGTCGCCACCATTCCACCTTCCATAGGATAGAGCATGCTCTCTCCCGCTTGTGCGGGAACGAAGTCGATGGGTTCGGCATCAAGATTTGCCGTTTCCTGCAATGTCTTTAGATCGATGTGAGCATCCCCGAACCACCGTCTGAGCTCCCTGAATGTAAGTGCCACATCAGGGAAACCCGGATTCTGGTCGGCCTCGACTTTCTTTGCAATACAGGGACCGATGAAAACGATTCCCATGTCTTCCCCGTAGAGATGTCGCAAATAGGCACAGTGGCATTGCAACGGGGACGGCAATGGGGAGAGGGACCCGACCAGTTCGGGATAGTATCGATGGACTGCTTCCACCACCGATGGGCACGCTGTGGATATCCATGGACATCCCTTACCCTCTTGCATCCTTCCATCGATTGCCGCCGATACCAACGACGCACCGATCGCAGTCTCAGAAATCGCATCGAAACCCAGTCGCTTGAGCGCGATTAGCACTGCATCGGGAGTTTCCGAGAATTCCGACACATATGAAGGAGCCAACGACACGAGGACCTTTCGGGAGGATGCCAAAAGTGTTTTTGCCAAGTGGATGTCATCCCTGATTTTCTTCGCATGCGAAGGACAGGTATCCACACATCTCCCACAAGAGATGCATCGATTCCGTACCACCACAGCCCGCCCATCCTTCACTTGGATCGCTTTCACCGGACAAGCGCGCACACATTTGTAGCAGTCACGACATTCGGTCAATTCGGTGTAGATCGGATAGAGTCCCGCCTTACCTTCACCCATGTGCGTGCTCCCTCTGTCGCATTGCGGTCTCGAGAAGGGAGACCACGGATTCGGGTTGGACTCCATTATGAAGAATTCCATCGATTCTCACATTCGGACCTTCCGAACACGTTCCCAAACAAAGATGTCCCGTCAATTCCACACTTCCCGACAAATCATGCGAAGCGATATACGATTCGAGATATTCGAGAGTCTTTGCGTTTCCCCGGGCAAAGCAGGAACTTCCCATACACAATTCAACAGTTATGATGCTCATGCAAAAAAGGATAATAAATTATCGATAGTATGTCAATTAATATCCCCTCCTGTAAAATTAACTTTTCTCAAGAGGGGATAAGTATAATTATAATATAATAGTTTTCACATTAAATTATATTTGTTCAACTTCTTGTCCACAATTGTCAAATAAACGACGGCACTTGGCCGAAAGTACAGCGAAACTTGTGGCGAGATCGGTCCGCTGCAGCACGACATGGGAAGGCAGTCTCAAGTCCTTTGGCGCAAAATTCCAAATCGCCTTGATCCCCGCATCAACGAGAGTATCCGCAACCTCTTGGGCAGATTCCGCGGGAACGGTGATGACCGCGATGTTGATCGCATGGTCCTTCACATAGGCATGCAGCTCGTCCATCGGATAGACAATCGTCTTGCCGATCGGACGACCGAATTTCGTCGAATCCTTGTCGAACACCGCCACAATATGCAGCCCATAACTCGCAAAACCCTCATATCGGGACAACGCCACACCCAAATGCCCGGCACCTATCAGCACCGCATCGGTGGTATTGTCCCAACCCAAATTCTTGACTATCGCGGAAATCAAGGAATCGATCTCGAATCCAACCTTGGGTTTTCCCTCGACACCGGTACCTGCCATATCCTTCCGTACCTGTATCGGAGTCAAACCGAGTTCGCCAGCCAAACGGGTCGCGGAGACCCACTGCATACCCTCTTCCTTATACTGTCGCAACAACCTCAAATAAGATGGAAACCGCTTGATCGTTGGAATGGAAATCATCTACCCCTCCTGAAAAATCTAAAGTTCATCGGGAACAAGCGTTCCCACGGAATCGAGCACCAGATATGGACGATAAGCGAATTTTGAGGGAGTTTCCATGTCCGACACTCCCGAGAGCACCAAAACGGTATCGATTCCACTTTCAATGCCACTCACCATATCGGTGTCCATCCGGTCGCCGATTATCACAGAATCTTCACGCTTGCATTCAAGACGCCGCAAGGCCTGCCGCATCATCACCGGGTTGGGCTTGCCGATGAAGTAGGGTTCGACTCCGGCGGTTCTAGCGATGGGAAGTATCAACGACCCTGTAGCCGGTACGATACCCTCTTCGCTGGGTCCGGTGGTATCGGGATTGGTGCCGATGAGACGGGCCCCGTTGCGTACCAACGAAACCGCACGGATCACGGTTTCATAGTTGTACGTCTTGGACTCACCGACCACCACATAGTCTGGATTCACATCATTCATCGAATAGCCCACCTCATAGAGGGCATTGATAAGTCCGGCTTCCCCGATCACGTAGGCGGTACCGTTCGGAACTTGGGAAGCCAAAAACCCTGCTGTCGCCAAAGCCGAAGTATAGAAATGCCCGACCTCCAATTCCATACCCAATCGACGCATCTTGAGTTTCAGTTCCATGGGGGACCGCTCACTCGAATTGGTGAGAAAAAGAAATCGTTTATTCTCTTTCTTGAGCCATTCGATGAAACCCTTCACTCCAGGCAACAACCGATTGCCATGGTAGATCACACCATCCATATCACAAATGAAACCCTGCTTCTTCCTTATCTGGGAAAGGAACTCTTCGGATGAACAATACCTCTCGTTCTGATGCATCATCATATACCTTCCTTGAGTACCCGATACACTTCTTCAATATCCTCGGGGGGAGTGGACGTTCCCGCTGTGATACCAACCCTTTCGAACCCGTATATCTCCTGTGGTATCTCACCCGCGCTCTCGATATGCCATACTGGCAACCCATGCGTTTCCACTACATGTACCAAAGCAGTCGTATTGGCACTCATCCTTCCACCTATGACAATAACCGCATCAACCTTGGTGCACAACACATTTATCGCTTCCAGACGCCTGGATGTGGTGGGACAGAGTCGGTTGCCCATCACCAAGCGGGAAGAGAACCTTTTCTCCATTCGGGACTTCACTTCCCTATATTGCAATAGGGGGAAAGTGGTTTGTGTCATGAACAGGATCCCATCGTCACCGAATGAGCTCAGGTTATCCACATCCTTGGGAGACTCCACCACAGAAACGGGAATCACTTCACGATTCCCATCCCACACATGGGTGAGTGCCTCGACCTCGCTGTGTCCATGCAACCCGGCCAGCACCACATGTAGGGACCGGTCGCTGTTGCGGATCATCCGTTGGGAATAGGCTACGGTGCCGCAGGTACCATCGATCAAATGAAACCCTGCTTGAACGAATCGTAATCGCAGGGGATCCCCGATACCATGGGCCCGTATCAAGGCAACCCCCGGAGGTCCATCTTCGGGATTCTCAATATGTTGCATCCCGGCAGCCATGAATCGACTCACGACATTGGGATTATGGATGAACCAACCAATCGAATAGGCACGAAGATTCTGTTCCTCTGCAATCTTCAGACATTCGTTGGCCAATTCGATGACATGGGCAACTCCATTGCAATATCCCATTGTTGATGATTTCTCTACGATCAAGCACTACCTCCAAAACAAAGCAGGCCGCCTTCGCAGGATTCCTACGGGGCGGCCGAACAAGAAGCTGGATAACCGGCACCAAACACTATTTCTTTTGTTGGCGCTTACCCTTCATCTTGCGTTCGAGCTTGGGAATTTCAACCTTCTCAACCTCGGTCTTCTCAGCCGGAACTTCCTGCGAATCAACCGCAACATTCTCGACAGGTGAAGCATGTTCCAAATCCCGCTTCTTGGTAATCCAGAAAAGGAGTGAAGGAGCGAGGAAGTTACAGGAATAGGCTCCGACCACAATACCGAATACCATCTCGATCGCGAAAAGCTGAATTGCACCCGAAGCCAACAAAGCCAACGGGAGAATTGCAAAGACAGTGGTCAGTGATGAGAAAAGGGTTCTCGACAATGATTGTGAAACACTGGTGTCGATCAATTTGAGCATCGACAGGTCCTTCAACATGGGACGGTTTTCCCTGATTCTGTCGAAGATGACAATCACGTTGTTCAACGAATATCCGATAATGGTCAACAGAGCAGCGATGGTTGTACTCGACACCTCGAGCCTGAACAATGTGATGAAACCGATCAACAGGAACGTATCGTGGACCAAAGTGATGATTGCGGCCAACGCATAGGCGAGCTTGAACCTGAACCAGATATAGAGAAGAATCAAGGCAATCGCAACAATAACGATCAGAATTGATCCACTCACAAGGGTCGAGGAGTATTTGGGACCGACAAAGTCGGACTGCAATACGACAACCTCGTCGGCTCCGAACGTATCTGCCAGGGACTGCTCGACCTCAGCGGAAATCTCCTCTTCAGTCAGATTGTCGTCATTCGCCATTCGAAGCTGGAACACCTGACGATACTCGTCACCAACCACCTGCACAAGGGCACCATCACCTAGAGCCTCGCGCATCTCATCGATCGTGATATAATCGGTGGCATCGACATTTTCGCTATTGAGTACAAACGAAGTGGAATCCAAGGTCGCGGGAAGCCCGAACCCTGTGATCAGGGATGCCGTTGGCAACGAAGCATCGATGGCAATCGCCGAAACCCCTGCCACGGTACCGTTTATACCTTCCACGAGATCACCGATCGTCGGATACTCGGTCGGGGTGAACTCGTTGTACCGGGAACCAGAAGCATCCCTGGAAATCAAGGTCACCACACCACCGGTCACATTCAAGGTGACCGAATCGTTTCCTTCATAGGCAAGTGATAGGGCGGAGGGAGCAATCTGCACACGCTGGGAGAAACCACTCTGGAAATCAATTCCCAGATTGAATCCACCGAAAGCGACGTAGGAAACCAAACCTACCAACAACAGGAGGACGGAAACCACAACTGAAACAAATCGAAACTTGGTTATTGGATAAATCTTCTTGGACATAATTACTTCCTCCTCCAGCCAATGCTCAGCCGAGGATGCTTACCGGAGAGGGATGCGTCGTACATCAACTTCACCACAAACAGCGCATTGAACATCGAACTCACAATACCTACCGCAAGAGTATTCGCAAAACCCTTGACCGAACCCGATCCGAGTTGGGAGAGCACCAATGCCGCGATAATGGTGGTGACGTTCGCATCCATGATGGTCCAGAATGCTTTCGCAAAACCTGCCTTCACCGAAGCTTCGGCACCTTTTCCATAAGCCAACTCCTCCTTGATTCGTTCGAGGATGATGACATTTGCATCAACCGCCATACCGACGGTCAACACCAGACCTGCGATACTGGTGAGTGTCAAAGTAAGATTGAAAGCCGACAACACTGCGAGCAGTATCACCAGATTGAACAACAACGCGATATCGGCGAACAAGCCACTCCCTTTGTAGATTACTACCATGAAGATGAAGACAAGGGCCAAACCGATCAAAATCGCTACCAATCCCGATTGCACGGTATCCTCACCGAGTGAAGCACCGACTCCCTGTTGACTCACGACGATCAATTCGATCGGCAAGGCGGCGGTCTTCAATACGATGGAGAGATCTTGCGCCTCTTCCACACCGAAACCAGTGATCTGCACACTATTGCGGATAGGCTCGGTGATGGTTGCCATCGCCTTCACCTTTCCGTCCTGCACAACGGCCATCAACTCGCCGGTATTGGTCGAGGTCAACTTGTAGAAAAGCTCACCACCGGTCGAATCCAGTTCGAAATTCACCGTCGGTTGACCGGTAATGGGGTTTGTCCCCACCACGGCATTGGCAATATGGATACCATCGAGTCCGATCTCTTCATTGAGCACCACATAGCTCGAGAGTTCGTCCAAACCGTATTCATCATTCACATAGTAAGCGGTTGCAATCTTGCCAGCGGAAAGGAACTCGGGTTGCTTGATCTGACCGGCATCGGTATAGACCTCACCGGGATTTTCCGAATAATAGGTGTTCAACTGATCGGTGAGTTCCTGATCGACAATCTGGAAGGTAAGGGAACCCTTGCCGCGTAGGAAGGAATTCACCCTTTCCGGATCGGCGGCACCCGGAATCTCAATAAGGATCTGATCGGAACCCTGGATGCGGATATCGGGTTCGGTGACACCGAATTGGTCGATACGCTCATTCAGAATCGCTATATCCTCATTCAACAACGCGGTGACGTCAGCACCGGAGAGTCGTGTTCCATTCTTTGCCTCGTAGGCCTCGGTATCTGCTTCAAGCAAAATACTCATACCGCCACGCAAATCGAGACCAAGCTGCAACACGTTTCCACTCAATGTCTTAATATCGACCAATTCCGACCTGTAGTGGTTCTCCAAGGCATCGAACAAGCCCTGCTCGCTCGCAAACCCTCTGAATACCGCTTCAATGGTCCAATCCCGCGGAGTATCCCGCTTCATTGACTTGTAATTCTCTTTAACCACCGGCAAAAGGAATCCATATCCATCGGGCAATTTCGCGGTAGGATCGGATGCGATGAGCTCCTTGAGTCCCCTCAAGTCCCTGGTCGCCCTTCCCTGCGCATACTCCCGAATCTGGACCATCGAGCCAGTCGCAAGATCCTTTGTCTCCTGAGGTACGAATCCGTACCATTTGACCGTGGGATAGAGGAAAATTCCACATACCACAGCCACCAGAAGAACGATGAACAATCGCCCTCGTTTTTTCATGATGCTCTCCGTATGATATCGATGTCGTTATTTGGTCTCTTTCGTTTCTGATTCCGCAGGAGTCTCTTCCACCACCACAGCATCCTCAACGGGTTCGGCCTTGGTCGAAGAAGCCTTCTTCTTTTTGGCAGGAGCTTCGACAGTTTCTTTCTTCGCCTCAGCCTTCGCCGATTTCTCAGCTTTGGCAGTTGCGTTCTCAGCCTTCCTATCCAAAATCTGCGCAATGGCGTTCTTGGAGAACTCTATCCTGGTGTTGTCGTCGACCTTGACAACCACGGTTGTCTCCTTGACGATCACGACAGTTCCACGAATACCTCCGATGGAGACGACCTTGTCACCCTTCTTCATCGAGGCGAGCATGTTCTTGGTCTCCTTGTCACGTTTCTTCTGCGGTCTGATGATCAGGAAATAGAAGATCAGGATGATCAAACCAAACGTGATGAACGTGGTGGTCATGGATCCGGTTGAACTTGCCGAGGTGGTTGCAGTACCTTGGGCACCCAAGGTTGTCAGCAATGCATTCATACTAATATAACCTCACTCTAGGTTTCTGAATTTTTCGTACCGCTTAACGTACCATGTTACCCCAAAGGTAGTCAAGTTTACCAATTATCTGTAAAAACCGATGGGAAATAGCGATTTGGCGTTGAACGAAAAAAGGTGGACCCCAAGGAAGTCCCGGAATCCACCTTGACTGTACTGTTTGTATACAAAGGGCTTACATCATGCCGCCCATACCGCCCATGCCACCCATTCCACCACCTGCGGGAGCCGCGGGCTCGTCGGCGGGAAGGTCTGTGATCGAACACTCTGTGGTAAGGATGAGGGCTGCGATCGATGCTGCGTTCTGCAAAGCACTTCTCGTCACCTTCGCGGGATCGGTAATCCCTGCCTCGAACATGTTCACCCATTCCATCTTGGCGGCATCGAAGCCATTTTCCGGCTTCTCATGCTTGGCCTTCTCGGCAATGATCGAACCATCAAGACCTGCATTCTCGGCAATCTGTCGGATAGGTTCCTCAAGTGCACGGCGGACGATTTTGTAACCGATCACCTCTTCCTCGGTAAACCCGTTAAGATTCTTGGCTTCGAGAGTCTTGGCAGCCTGGATAAGTGCCACACCGCCACCAGCGATAACGCCTTCTTCAATTGCAGCTCTCGTGGCGGAAAGTGCGTCTTCGACACGATGCTTCTTTTCCTTGAGTTCAACTTCGGTAGCTGCACCCACATTGATCACAGCGACACCACCGGCGAGCTTGGCCAAACGCTCCTGCAACTTTTCACGATCGTAATCGCTGGAAGTATCCTGGATCTGTACCTTGATCTGACTGATCCTGTCCTTGATATCGGATTGTTTGCCGGCACCATTGATGATGGTGGTGTTGTCCTTCTCCACCTTCACGGTTTTCGCCCTACCGAGCTGGGAAAGGTCGGTGTTCTCCAGCTTGAGACCGATCTCCTCGGAGATGACCTGTCCACCGGTGAGGATCGCGATATCCTCAAGCATGGCCTTGCGGCGATCGCCGAATCCAGGAGCCTTCACCGCAACGGCGTTGAGGGTTCCACGGATGGTGTTCACAATAAGTGTGGCCAACGCCTCGCCATCGACATCTTCGGCAATGATGAGAATCGGCTTACCTGCCTGGGCAACCTTCTCCAGTACGGGAAGAAGATCCTTCATATTGGAAATCTTCTTATCGTAAATAAGGATGTAGGGATCCTCAAGAATGGAAACCATGGTATCCCGGTTGGTGGCGAAATAGGGAGAAAGATATCCGCGATCGAACTGCATACCTTCGACAAAATCGGTGGTGGTTTCGATGGTCTTGGACTCCTCTACGGTAATGACACCATCTTTACCAACCTTCTCCATTGCGTTGGCGATCTCGTCTCCGATTTCCCTATCGTTGTTCGCGCTAATGCATGCAACCTGGGCAAGCTCTTCCTTGTCCTTGATGATACGCGCCTGGCGCTTCAATTCCTTGATCGTATCTTCGACAGCTTTGTCGACTCCCCTTCTGATGCCCATAGGATTGACTCCAGCGGCAACACTCTTCATCCCTTCCTTCGTGATGGAGTAGGCGAGAACCGTAGCAGTGGTGGTTCCATCACCGGCCACATCGTTGGTCTTGGTGGCGACTTCCTTGAGCAACTGCGCTCCCATGTTCTCGAACGGATCCTCCAACTCGATCTCGCGAGCAACCGAAACACCATCCTTGGTGACAGTCGGTGCGCCGAACTTCTTGTCGATCAGGACATTGCGACCCTTGGGACCGAGTGTGACCTTCACAGCTCTCGAGAGCTTCTCAACGCCAACCACCAACGCCCTTCGGGCTTCTTCATTGAACTGAAGTTGTTTTGCCATAGTGTACCCCTCACTTGTATGTGTAATAACTTTTTCATCATCAGCCTGCGACCAGGCATGGATGGCTTGGGACCAAACGGTCCCGCCACCGATATGTAACATACAAATAAAAATCGTGAACAGCAACAACAATTTGAAAAAATTTCCATCGAACCTTCGATTCACCACATCTGTACATTTTTCCGCTTCCATGGCAAAGTCCCGACATGCACAACGACAGAGCCTTGGCACATGCCGCGGCCCTCTTCACCATCCTGGTGTGGGGGACCACCTTTATCGCCACCAAGATCTTGCTTTCCTCCTTTTCCCCACTGGAGATTCTGGTGATACGATTTGCCATGGGCTACCTTGGCCTTTGGTTCCTCGACAGGATACGACATGGAAGGAAACCTGCGATCCCATTCCAACTGAAGCAAGAGTTGCTGTTTGCCGGTGCGGGACTCACCGGTGTCGTGATGTATTATCTTTTGGAGAACTACGCACTCACCTTCACCTATGCCTCGAATGTGGGAATCCTCGTTTCCATCGCTCCCCTCACCACCGCACTGCTGGCCCCCTTTTTCCTGAAAGAGGAGAAGGTGCGCCCCAGTTTGTTGTTGGGATTCGCCATCTCATCGATTGGGGCCGCATTGGTCATGCTCAACGGAACCATAGACATACACCTTTCGCTCCGAGGGGACCTGCTCGCACTGGCCTCCACACTCGGATGGGCCATCTATTCAATCATACTGAAGAAAATCGATACCCACACCTACAAGGTGGCGAGCTATACCAAGAGAATATTCTTCTATGGTGTATTGTTCATGCTTCCAGCCACATTCTTTGGCGACTTCTCCATCTCCCCGGAAGATTTCACCCCGACACACACACTTCTTCTCCTATTTCTCGGCTTGGGAGCAAGTGCGACCTGTTTCGTCAGTTGGAACCATGCGGTGGCGGTGCTCGGTGTGTTCCGAACCAGTGCCTACATCTATCTCACCCCACTGATCTCACTGTTCACCGCCGCGCTCGTATTGGGAGAACCGGTTACCTCGATGGCACTTTCAGGATGTCTTTTGATCCTCTTAGGACTCTATGTCAGTGAACGTAGACCCCCTGTGTCCATTTCAATCGCAACCACGTGAGCACAACGTACTTGCCTCTATCAGCCTCTCTTGGTATTGTTCCACTAATATATTAGTAGCGAGGTACATCATGCGCACATTTGCCCGACTGGCCTTGACAATCGTCATCACCATGATCATAACGATCGGCTTCGCAACCGCAGCTGGAACGGAAGAACAAGGTCTACATGAATTCTGGACTCTCGACCTTGAGGGCCAGGAGACGACACAACAGATATTCGCTCCCTACGAACTCACCATGATCAACGTATGGGCCACCTATTGCAGCCCATGCTTGGAGGAAATGCCGGCACTGGCCCAATTGCAGAAGGAGTTTGCACCAAAAGGTGTGAACATCATCGGAATCGTTTCCGATGTGAACTTCTCCAACGAAGAAGCTTTCGCGAAAAGCATCGGTACCGCAAAATACATCATTCAGGAAACCGGTGCCGATTATACCCATCTTCTTCCCTCCGAAGATCTCTACAACCTCCGTTTGAAGGATGTCCAGGTGGTCCCTGAAACCTTTTTCGTTGACAACAAGGGCAACATCGTGGGAGAAACATATTATGGAGCGAGGGATACGAAGACATGGAGAGGCATAATGGAATCGACATTGGCAGATCTCGACTGATCTCCATCATCCTTTTGGTGGTGGGACTGGTGACCTTGGGAATAGGCGTGTCCAATGGAGAAGCGCTCGTCGTGCTCAAGAAAGCCACCGTGATCTGTTTGGAGTGTATCGGTCTTGGCTAGAGTGATGAAAGCACACCACAGACGCCGCAACCTCATCCAGCTGGTGACGGCAATCATCTCGAACGCCTATGTGATGGGATTCCTCGAGGGAAAAATATATCGTGGGGATTCCAAGGCCCTCTGCGTTCCGGGATTGAATTGTTATGCATGCCCAGGGGCACTGGGATCCTGCCCGATAGGATCGTTGCAGGCGGTGATTGGTCAAAGGGAGACCTACTTCTCATGGTATGTGGGAGGCTTCCTGATAGCTGTCGGGGCCTCGATGGGCCGCTTCGCATGTGGTTGGCTCTGCCCGTTCGGTTGGTTTCAGGATCTTCTCCACAAGATTCCCCTTCCGAAAGGATGGAAAAGGAAAAGGCGTCTACC
>Ga0334898_1001910_pt1 | contig 20913 bp, 13 predicted proteins | sample GraSluR3_MG_10_FD_207228 | JGI IMG/M metagenome (GOLD analysis project Ga0334898, IMG submission 207228) | Sludge microbial communities from methane-producing bioreactor in Wageningen University, Netherlands - Granular Sludge_3_08-R3 | ecosystem: Engineered > Bioreactor > Anaerobic >... | reverse complement strand
TGATTGGTGGGGGGGGGGGGTGGTTTGGGGCCCCCCCCCCCCCCCCGGCCGGTCCCCCTCCTGAGGAGTCGACCCCCCCCCGGGGCCCGGCGCAGGTTCAGTCCGCCATCCGGACCCCCAGCGCGCGCACCAGGAAGGCCAGGATGTCGGCAGCCTCGTCCAGGCGCTTGGAGGTCGGCTTCCCGGCGCCGTGGCCGGCCTTGGTCTCGATGCGGATCAAGGTCGGAGCCGGCCCGCCCTGGGCCTGTTGCAGGGCCGCCGCGAACTTGAAGCTGTGGGCCGGATAGACCCGGTCGTCGTGGTCGGCCGTGGTGACCAGGGTGGGAGGATAGTGCGTACCGGGCTTGAGGTTGTGGTAGGGCGAGTAGGCGTGCAGGGCGGCGAATTCCTCGGGGTCCTTCACGTCTCCATAGTCGGCGACCCAGGCGTAGCCGATGGTGAAGCTCGCGAAGCGCAGCATGTCCATCACGCCCACCTGGGGGATGGCCGCGCCGAAGAGGTCGGGGCGCTGGGTCATGCAGGCACCCACCAGCAGACCGCCGTTGCTGCCGCCCATGATCGCCAGGCGCGAGGGGTTCGTGTAGTTGTTGGCGACCAGCCACTCGCCGGCCGCGATGAAGTCGTCGAAGACGTTCTGCTTGCGGGTGCGGGTCCCGGCCTGATGCCACTCCTCGCCATACTCCCCGCCACCTCGAAGGTTGGGCACCGCGTAGACCCCGCCGGCTTCCATCCAGGCCATGCTCGTGGCCGAGAAGTAGGGGGTCAGGCTGTAGTTGAAGCCTCCATAGGCATACATCAGGACCGGGAGTTGCCCGTCGCAGACCAGGTCCTTGCGATGGCTGAGGAACATCGGCACCCGGGTGCCGTCCTTGCTGGTGATGAAGACCTGCCGGGTCTGGAACTTCGCAGGGTCGAAGGTCAGGCGGGGACGCTTCCACAGCGTGCTCTTCCCCGAGGCCAGGTCGTAGCGGTGGATCTCCGTGGGCACAGTGAAGCTGGTGAAGGCGAAGAAGGTCTCGGTGTCCTGGCGCCGGCCCGAGAAGCCTCCGACGGTGCCCAGGCCTGGGAGCGGCACCTCGCCCAGGGGTTTGCCTTGCAGGTCATGGACGGCCACCCGGGAGTGGGCGTCGTGAAGGTATTCCACAAAGAGCCGGTTCCCCACCCGGCCCACGGACTCCATCTTCTCGGGTCCCTGGGGGATCAGCTCGTGCCAGGCCGGATCCTCCTTCGAGAGATCGACTCCCAGCAGTCGGAATCGGGGCGCATCCAGATCGGTCTGCACCAGGAGGGTGTCGCCCTCCGACTCGATGACGTGGAAGCGGGCCTTGAAGGCATCGGGAAGGGGGCGAAGGGGCGAGTCCGGGCGGGTGAGGTCCTTGACCCGGACCGATCCGTTGTCGGTATCCGGGCGCTCGACCTGGATCACCAGCCAACGGCCGTCCTCGGTGACCCCTCCCCCGACGCTCCAGTCCGGATGCTCGGGGACCGAAAAGACCTCGACGTCCTCTTCCTGGGGCGTTCCCACTCGGTGGTAGTACAGGGTGTGGTTGAGGTTGACGGCCTTGAGGTCCTGCCCCGGTTCGGGGGCCGGGAAGCGGCTGTAGTAGAAGCCCAGGCCGTCCTTGGTCCAGGAGGCGCCCGAGAACTTGACCCAACGGATCACGTCGGGAAGATCCTGCCCGGTCTGGATGTCGCGGACCCGCCAGGTGTTCCAGTCCGAGCCTGCCTCGGCCAGGCCATAGGCCAGATGGCGCCCGTCATGGCTGATCGAGGTGCCCGAGAGGGCCACCGTGCCCTCCTCGGAGAGGGTGTTGGGGTCCAGCAGGACGCGGCCAGGGGCCTCCAGGGCCTCGGCGGTGTACAGGACGCTCTGGTTCTGGAGCCCGGAGTTGTGGAACCAGAACCAGCGCTTCCCTTCCTTGAAGGGCGTGCTGTAGCGCTCGAAATCCTGCAGCTCGTCCAGGCGCTCTCGCAGGACGGCCCGCTCAGGGATTGACTCCAGGATCTGATCGGTCAGGCGATTCTGGGCCTCGATCCAGGTCCGCGTCTGCTCGCTGTCGAGGTCCTCCAGCCAGCGGTAGGGATCGGCGACCTGGACTCCGTGGTACTCGTCCACGTGGTCCACGCGAGGGGCCTCGGGGTAGGAGAGGGGGGCGGCGAGGGCCGGAAGGGCGGTCAGGAACGCCGTCAACAAGGGGGCGAAGAAACGAATCGACATTCCCGGGCCTTGCACCGTCCGGGCGGCTTTCCTGCTTCGGGGTTCGGGCAGGGAAACACGGGGACCCTGGCGCACTCGAGGGGGGGCGGGCCCGGTCCGATCGTGAGGGCCTGTCAGGAACGCGCGGAGGTGGCGGATGAACCAGACGGTCCTGGTCACGGGTGGGGCAGGCTATATCGGAAGCACCGTGGCGGCCGAGCTGGTGAGCTCGGGCCGGCGCGTGGTGATCCTCGACGACTTCTGCAAGGGGCATCGGGAGGCGATCCCCGACGGCTGCGTGGTGGTCGAGGGAAGAGTGCAGGACGGGGCGCTCCTCGATCGGGTCTTCACAGAGCATCGTCCACAGGCTGTCCTGCACTTCGCGGCCTTCATCGAGGCCGGCGAGTCGATGCGCGATCCGGGTCTCTTCTTCCGGAACAACACGTGTGGGACCCTCTCGCTCCTGGAGGCCATGGTCCGCAACCAGGTCCTTCGCCTGGTCTTCTCGTCGACCGCGGCGGTCTACGGCACCCCTGAGCGCGTCCCCATCATCGAGGACGCCGCCCTGCAGCCCACCAACGCCTACGGCGAGTCCAAGCTCCTGGTGGAGAGGATGCTGGACTGGTTCGGCCGGATCCACGGCCTGCGCAGCGCCAGCCTGCGCTACTTCAACGCGGCCGGCAACACCCTCGAGCGGGGCGAGCACCACGAGCCCGAGAGCCACCTGATCCCCATCCTGCTGGAGGTGGCCCTGGGGCAGCGCGAACACGCCAGCATCTTCGGGACCGACTACCCCACGCCGGACGGGACCTGCGTGCGGGACTACATCCACATCCAGGATCTGGCCAGCGCCCACCTCCTGGCCCTGGATGCCCTGGAGCGTCCCGGGTGCCCGCCGCGATTGATCTACAACCTGGGCAACGGTCAGGGCTTCTCGGTCCGCGAGGTGATCCAGACCGTACGCCAGGTGACCGGGCACCCGATCCCCGTGGTGGAGGGCCCTCGCCGCCCCGGCGACCCGGCCCTGCTGGTGGCCGGCTCGGAGAAGATTCGACGCGAATTGGGTTGGGAAGCCCGCTTCCCGAGCCTGGAGTCCATCGTGGCCTCCGCCTGGGAATGGCGTCGGCGCCATCCCCACGGCTACTCCTGAGGTTCGGGTCCGGTCGGGGAGGCTTCGTCGCGGTGCGGCGGAGAGCCGGGCTGGGGAACCTGTCGGCCCGGTGCTCCCTCTGGGAGGGGCTCGGGTTGGGGCATGGCAACTTCTTCCAGGTCCTGGAGGCCGCCTTCCACTTCGCTCGACCAGACGGGGCGCCAGGTCCCCCGCGGTCGTTGGCGACCTGCTCCGGCCTCTTCGGGCTGGAGGGCCTCCAGGGCCTTCTTGCGTGTCTGCAGGCCGGCAGAACGGCTGGCTCCGGTCATGGCGTCCACCAGGAAGACCAGCCCGTTGTGCGCCTCCCAGGCGGCGATCCGGTCCAATTCTTGCTGGCGCAGCGTCCGGAAGCGCTGGCGCAGGTCCTGGGCCCGCGGACTCTCCGGGGGAGCCAGGCGCATCGCCTCGAGGAGGGCCGCCAAGGCCAGGTCGGCGTCCTGTCGTTGTTCGGCCAGGCGGGCCAACCCGTTCCAGGCCAGAAGGTGGGTGGACCGCGCCGCGGGAGCGACCTCGAGCAGGGCCTGCCGAAGCGCCTCCTCGCGTCCTTCGGTGGGGCCGCAGGTCCCGATCAGCAGCAGCCGGAGGGGGTGGGAGGGGCCCAGGAGGGCCACCGGTTCGGCCGCCAGTGATCGGGCGCCCTCCGGATCACCCTGCTCGGCCAGACACAAGGCCGCCCCGATCCGGCAACGGGCCAGCCACTGGCGTTCTTCAGGACCCTCCGGGGAGGGGGAGGGGCCGTGCGGGCCCAGGAAGGCGGCCCGGGCCTGCTCGAGGCGGCCGGTCTCCAGCAAGAGCCAGCCCAGCCGTTCGGCCAGGGCCGGGTCAGGGCGCAGGGCCTGGGCCTTGGACCAGGCGGTGATGGCCTCGTCTCCCCGATCCTGCAACCACAACAATCTTCCCAAGGCCATCAGGGCGCGGGCGTCTTCCGGCCACAGTTCCAGAGCCTGGGAATAGGCCGCTTCGGCCTGGGCCAGCAGCCGGGGATCGGGAGCGCCCCTCTCCAGGGCGCGGGCCAGGTGCACGTCTCCCAACAGACGGTGCAGGACGGGATTGGCGCCGAAGACCGGATGGCAGGCTTCCAAGGCTTCCAGGGCGGGGGTGGTCTGCCCCTGCATCGCCAGGGTCATACCCAACCAGAGCATGGCGTAGCGGTTGCGTCCGCGGATGCCCAAAGCAGACTGGAAGCGCCGGGCGGCTCGGGCCGGGTCTCGGCCCTCCCAGGCCGCGATTCCAGCCAGCAGCTCCGACACTGCCGAGACGGGCTTGATCTCCCGGCTCTGTCTCCAGGAACCCATGGCCCGCTGGAAGGCTTCGCGATCGCCGGTGCGACGCCATTCTTCCAGGTGGATCGCGCCTTGCAGGAAGTGGGCGGTGGAGGGTTCCTCCAGGTACTCCAGGACGGCGTGGGCCTCGCCCCAGGCACCCCGGTCGAGGAGTTCATAGACCCGGGCCTGGACTGCGCCGGCCAGGGAGGCCCGAGCTTCGGGCAGGTTCGGGGCCTGGCGCAAGGTTTCCAGGAGGCTCTCCAGTCCCGCTCCCGGCTCGCCTGATTCCAGCAGGATCACGCTCAGGACGTAGCGGGATCGGGCATCCTCGGGGTTCCGGGCCAGATGCCCCTCGAGCAGGGCCCGGGCCTGGCCCGATCGTCCTGCAGCGCGCAGTTCCAAGGCCTGGGACAGCACCTCCGAGGCCTTTGCAGGGGGCGAGTCCGACGGTCCGGTCATGCCGGGCAGGGCCAGCAGGAAGACCAGGAACGGCGTGCACAGCAGGAACAGCAGGCGGGAGGTCACATGGAAGGATTCGGGCGTGCGAGGCGCGGTCTCCTGCCGCAGGGCCGTCTTCAGTTGTCGGGGTGCAGGACCGGCAGGGCCGAATCACCGGAAGGCAGAGGTGGGGCGGAGGCCGGAGGAGCCACAGGCTCCGGGTGAGGCGCCCTGGTCGCCGGAGCGTGTGCTGGACTCGGCGGGTTCCTGGTGGGCGCGGGGGGGATCTGTGGGAAGGCCGGAGCCTTGGGTACGCTGGGAGGGGGCTGAACAGTGGGTGAGGGCCGGGGGGCGGGCGGAGCCTGGGGGGGGCGCGCGGATTGCGAGGGGGACGCTCCCACGGCCGAGGGAGGTTCGGGAGCCGGCGGTGCGGGGAGCGGCGGGGCCGTTGCCGAGGGGGGCTCGGGTCCGCCGGGGCGGCTGGCGGCCTTCAAGGGAGCCAGGTCCATCAGGATCACCGTGTGCCCGGTCTTGACGGTGAAGCTCTCCTCCCTGGGTTCATAACCCACCTTCGAGGCCGAGAGCAGGCAGACCCGACCGACTTCCAGTGTGCCCGCAGGCAGCATCAGGATGCCTTTCCGGTCGGCCTGCCCGACCGGATGGCGGTCCAGGCGGACCAGGGCTCCCGGGACCGTCGAGACGGTCACCTCGGTGTGGCGGACCAGGACGGTCTTCAGGGTGACCCGCCCTCGGCTCGGTTCAAGCAGGAGCGTTCGGGTGCGGGTGCCGTGCAGGTCGGCGGCGATCTCCAGGGTCAGGAGCCGGCCCTTGGGGATCTCCACCAGGCCCTGACCGGCAGGCAACTCGGCTTCGCGGATCACCTGATCCCCGTCGCGGATCTTCAGCCGGACCGTGGTCTCGGCGGGGCGCAAACCCCGGACCTGCAACGCCAGGATTCCGTGGCCCGGATGGGTGATCTCCTCGTCCTGTGCTCCGGGGGCGGAATAGACCACCTCGTCGGGTGGGGGGCCTGCCTGCGGTGTCTTCCAGGACGGAGCCACCAGCCACCCCAACCACGCCAGCAGGCCAAGAAGCGCAGGGACCAGCCAGCGCAGCCGGGGTGGTGCATCCTGGCTCATGGAGGGCCCCGCCTCGATCTCCGCCCAGAGGGGAGCCAGGTCGGGGGTGGGGGAGGTCGATCGGGGGGCGGGAACCAAGAGGTCCTGACCCAGCCAGGCTTCGAGGTTGCCCACTGCCTCGCCGGCCGAACGGTCGCCTTGGGGCGTTCCGGCGCGGCGCAGCCGCGAGGCGATCCACTCCAGGTCGCAGGACAGGTCGGGAAGCGCGCGGCGCAGGGCGGGGCCTTCGGGGGCCGGGTCCTGCGCGGTCAGAAGGAAGGCCAGGACCTCACCCAGGGACCGCAGGTCCGCGGCCGCGTCCAACGGCGTACCGGGAAGCGGCTGGCCGGTCTCCAGGCCCAACAGGAGGACCCGCCCCGTCTCGGGGGCGATCCGGATCGTGTCCGGATTCAGGTGCCCGTGGGCCAGGCCTCCACAGTGGGCGGTCTGGAGCGCTTCGGCAACCTGCAGGACCGTCTCGGCAGCTTCCAGGGGGTCCATCGCTTGCCCCTGCAGGTGTTCGCGCAGGGTCCACGAGCCCGGGTCGCGGAAGACCAGGCAGAGCGCCTCCTGGCTGTGAAGGCTGGCCAGGGGGCGAGGGATGGCGGGATGCTCCAGACCTTCCAGACGCCCGATCCCCCGCTGCAGGCGTTGGCTGTCGGGCTCCGTCCAGGCCTCCGCGGGATAGACCCGGATCAGAACCGGGCCTTCCGGGCCACGGGCACGCCACAAGGAGGTCTGGGAGGATTGGTCGAGGAGTTCGGGCTGGTCGAAACCCTCCAGGCGGAGGCGGGCTGGCACCGCTCAGGTCGCGTCGGAGCGCTGTCGGAGCTCGGCCAGGCGGTCGCAGGCCGCGACCAGCAGGCGGGTGCCGGCGGAGAGGTGGAGGGGTCGACCGTCCAGGACGAACTGCTGCAGCTCGTCCAGGGCCTGGCGGAATTCGGCGATGCCCTGGCGCAGGTCCAGGATGGCCTGCCGGACCTCCACCGTCGGCTCTTCGTCCTGGGAAAGCCGAGCCAGTCCCAGGTTGGCGGTGTTGAGCAACTGCTCGGCCCAGGCCAGGACCGAGGCGAATTCGTCGGCGCCGATCTGACCGGTCTCGGCCTTCTGGCAGGCCGAGAGGATCCGCTGAAGGTTGGCCGGACCCTCGGCTTCGGCGGCAAGTGTCCGGGGAGACGGCTCCACCGGGCGCACCAGCATGGCGCCGCATCCGGCACAGACGCGATCGGTGGCCAGGTTCGCGGCTCCGCAGCGCGGGCAGGGGGTCTCGCTGTCACCCTGCTCGATCTCCGTCAGGATCCTCCAAGCCTCGAACAGCAGGTTGGCACCCGTCTCCATCTTCTCGATCCCTCGAGGCAGCAACTCGCGGCGTTCGATGCCCAGGCGCAGGAGGGGAAGGGAGCGGTTCAGGCGGTCGAAGCCGTCCCGGGCCACCGGCACCTGCTCGGCCATCCGGATCGGGCCTTCCAGGGCCGCCTCGGCGCACTGTTCGAAGCGGAAGTAGCTCTCGGCCAGTTGGGGTTCGAACCAGGCCTGGGCTCGCACCAGCAGATTGGGATCCAGGCCATCGACCACGGCCCGGGCGGCGTGGATGACCCAGTTGACCTGAGGGGATGGGGTTGGACACTCGATCAGCGCCTCCCCGATGCTGTCCTGGATCTGCTCGACCAGCAGCAGGCAGCCCTCGCGGAATCGGACGAAGCCCTTCTCGAAGACGTCCAGGTCGTGGTCCTCGAGATACATGTCCATGTCCTGGATCCCGGCCAGGGCCTGGCGGCTGGCCTGGGCTCCTCGGTTCGCCCGGACGGGGTCGGAGTCGGCCTCGAAGGTCTCGATCCCGAGGGTGAAGTGCTCCCACAGGCGGTCCAGGATCTCGTCGAACCGCTCGTCGTCCATCAAGCCCTGGCGCAGGGCCGACTGCACCTTCAGCATCAGGTTCAGGGCCGGGTGGGGCTCGTCTCCGTGGCTGAGGTAGGCCCATTCGTATCCCAGAAGGGACTGGTGCAGGGCGATGTAGGCTTCAGCCAGCGACCCTGCGGCTGCCTGCAGGACCTCGGGGTCCTGGCGCGTCAGCCACGCGTGGGCTCCCTCCAGGGCTTCTCCGTAGGCATCGAAGGCGTCCATCACCGCCTCGATGGCCTCGGGCAGGGTGTCCAGCAGACCCGGCTCGTCCTTGACCTGGTGGTAGAACGCGTCCTTGGCACCGGTCAGCTCGAAGCGGCACGCCGTCAGGGCCTGACGAAGGCTTTGAGCGTCCCGCCTGCCGGCCGCAGCCTCCAGGCACAAGGCGATCAGCCGGTTGGTGTTCTCCGACGGGGTGGGGCCCGGATCCAGGCCGGCTTCCTCTGCGGAGGATCCTGGATTGAGGGTCTCTTGAACGGACTCTTCCAAGTCTCTGGCTCCGATCGCCTTCTACCGGGTTGTCTGCTGCCCGGGCCCGAGAGGGGAAGCGGGTCGGGTCTTCAGCTCACGAAGCGACGGACGGCTTCGGACTGCAGGCCCGGCACGGGGACGCCCAGGGCCCCAGGCTGCGAGGCCTTCGAGCCCAGGCTCTGCATGAACTGCCGGGCTTCCCCGTTGCGGACCCTCTCGCGGTCGGTGAGCTCCTTCATCCAGTCCTCGCTGGTGCGGTCCTCTTCGGTGGCCTTGAACAGGGCCCCGATGCTGCCTCCCATGGTGGCTGAGAGGGTGGTCCCGATCAGGGTGGCCATGGCCGTGCCGGCCCCGGGCACGACACTGCCCAGGATGGCGCTGGCAATTCCGCCGATGACCCCCAGCGTGGCGGGCGCGGCCTGGGGCATCATCCCCGGTTGCGAGATGGAGGGGGTGCTTGGACCGATCAGGGGCTGCATGGCGGACTCCAGCGTGGTCTCTTCTCAATATCCTGAGGTTGGGAGTCTTCGTCAAGACCCGGGAACTCCCCTGGCCGCCGGGGGGACAAGCCCGAGAGGCGCGAAGGAGGGACGTCCCGGCGGTCCGAATCCGGGTCGGGGGAAGCGTCTGACAGAATCTGGCGGCGCCCCTCGGATTTCCGGCCCTGGCCCGGATGGTCTGGAGGACGCGGGTCCGGAGCGGCGCGGAGGTTCGTCTTGCGGATTCATCCCCAGGTTCTGCGGGCCCTGGAAGAAGGCCGGGCGGTGGTGGCCCTGGAGTCCACCATCATCTCGCACGGAATGCCCCATCCCCGGAATGTGGAGACCGCTCTGGCGGTGGAGGAGGAGATCCGGGCTCGCGGGGCGCTTCCCGCAACGATCGGGATCCTGGAGGGGGAGCCGGTGGTGGGCCTGACCCCGGATGAGATCGCGGGGTTCGGCCGGCGAGAGGGGGTCGTCAAGGTCAGCCGCCGCGACCTGCCGGTGGTCATGGCCCGTCGTCTCTGGGGCTCCACCACCGTGGCCGCCACCATGATCCTGGCCGAGCGGGCCGGAATCGAGGTCTTCGTGACCGGCGGAATCGGAGGCGTCCATCGCGAGGCCGCGCACACCTTCGACATCTCGGCGGATCTGCAGGAGTTGGCCCGGACCAACGTCACCGTCGTGTGCGCCGGGGTGAAGTCCGTATTGGACCTGCCGGCCACGCTGGAATGTCTCGAAACCCTGGGAGTCCCGGTGATCGGCTTTGGCAGCAATGAGCTGGCGGCCTTCTACACCGCCACGAGTCACCTGCCCCTGCAGGTCCGGGTGGACCAGGTTGCGGAACTGGCCGGGATCGTCCTGGCCAAGCGTGCCTTCGGTCTGGCGGGTGGGGTCCTGGTCTCCAACCCGATCCCCCAGGATCACTCGCTGGACGAGGCGACCATCTCGCGGGCGATCGAAGAGGCCCTGCTTGAGCTGGAATCCCATCGCCTCCAGGGGAAGGCGGTCACCCCCTTCCTCTTGGAGCGGGTGCGCCGGGCCACCGGAGGGAGGAGCCTGGAAGCCAACATCGCCCTGATCCTGAACAACGCCCGCCTGGGTGCGGAGCTGGCCCTGGAGATCGCCCGTCGGAAGGCGTGACGGAGTCCCGCGAATCGGGTGGAAGGGCTTGCCGAGGATCCGTCGAAGCCCTGCCGGGTGACCAGCCCATGAGGCCCTGCGCGCAGCAGTCCGGCGGAAGGCTGGTCTAGTAGTATTTCCGGAAGAGCACGGTGGATCATGAGCGAGGGTCATCAGGCGTCGCCTGAGAACCGGCAGATGGGGAACACGCAGTCCCAGGCTGCCGCCGGTCAGGCGGAGCCATCCCTTTCAGGGAAGCCTCTGGGTTCCGGAACCGCAGCGGCGCCGGAGTCGCCCGCCCCCGAGGCGGCCCTCCAAGCCGAAGAGGACGAAGCTGCGGCGCCGGCACTCCCGCCGCCTCCGACTCCGCGCGGGCATCTGAAGATCTATCTGGGCTATTCTTCGCACACCGGCAAGACCTGGCGTCTGCTGGAGGAGGCTCGTCGGCGTCAATCCCGGGGCGAGGACGTGGTGGTGGGTTGGGTCCGCCCCCAGGACCGCCCGGCTCTGGCTCCTCTGCTGGAGGGCCTGGAGGTGCTGCCCCTGCGCCGGGACTCCCTGGACCTCGAGGCCATCCTGCGGCGTGCTCCGGGGGTGTGCTTCGTCGACGAACTGGCCCATGACAACCCGCCGGGCAGCTTGCATCCCCAGCGCTACCAGGATGCGGAGGACCTGCTGGAGGCCGGGATCGACGTGGTCACGGCCATGAACATCCAGTATGTGGCCGATCTGCGCGAGCAGATCCTCAAGGTGCTGGGCAAGGCTCCTGAGGTTTCGGTCCCCGAGGAGTTTCTGCGCAAGGCCGACGAGGTGGTGCTGGTCGACGCCAGCGCGGGCGTCGTCCGGGGCCGTTCGCAGCAGGCCGGCCTCCTGCCGGTTCCCGAGAAGACCTTGTTGGCGCTGCGGGGGATGGCCCTGCTCTATTCGGCCGAGAACGTCGAAGAGCTGGTCCGGGATTACCGTCACGAGCATCATATCGAAGAGACATGGGAGACCCAGGAACGGGTGCTGGTCTGCCTGACCGCCAACAGCCGTGGCCCGCACCTGATCGACCGCGCCTGCAAGGTGGCCGAGCGGTGGAACGGCGAGTTGTGGGCCCTGTACGTGACCCCCGACGCACGCTGGTCGAACCTCTCGGAGGCGGAGGCCGAGACGGTCCGCGGCTTCCTGGGCCTGGCTCGCTCCAAGGGGGCTCGGGTCCAGGTCGTGGAGGGAGCCGAACCGGCATGCAGCATCCTGGCCTTTGCCCACGAGCATGGCGTGACGCAGATCTGCCTGGGTCACGCCGCGGCCTATCCGTATCGCGGAGCCCTCTCGGGAACCGTGGCCGGTCGTATCATGCACGGTGCTGCGGGGATCGATGTCCATCTGATTGCCGATGAGGGGGCGCCCCAGCGTCAGTCCACCAGCGTGTCCAGCGACGCTCCCAGCCTGCCCTTCCTGGCCCGCCTGCTCTCCGCCACCCCGCGTCCGGAGAGTCGGGGACATCTGCGCGTCTATCTCAGCTACGCCCCTGGCAGCGGCAAGTCCTGGAGAATGCTCCAGGACGGCGGCTTTCTCAAGGGACAGGGCCAGGACGTGGTGGTCGGATACTGTGACTCCCACGACCGACCCGACCTGGTCGAAGTCCTGCGCAACTTCGAGACCATCCCTCCCATCCAGACGCCCGAGGGCCTGCCCAACGGACTGGATGTGGCGGCCGTGGTGGCCCGGCGGCCCCAGGTCTGCCTGGTGGACGACCTGGCGGCGGCCTCCGCCGATGGACGGGTCCGCTGGGAAGAGGTGGAAGCCTTGCGGGATCGGGACATCCATGTGTTCGCCACGGTGGATGTCTCGGGCGTGGAAGGCTTGAAGGACGCTGTCGAGAGGATCACCGGCCTGGAGGTCTCCAGCACCGTTCCGGACTGGCTTCTGGACGAGGCCGAAGAGCTGATCTTCGTCGACGTGGCGACCCGGGCGCTTCTGAACCGGGTCCGTCGGGGAGCCGTGTTCTCGGGGGGAGAGATCCCCGACGGCCTGCGGGGCCTCTTCAACGAAGGGAGCCTCGAGGCCCTGCGCGAGCTGGCCATGCGGCTAGCCGCCGACCGCGTCCAGGACCGTCTGGCTGCCCTGGAAGGCAGCCGGGCCGCTTCGGCGGACAAGGAGGTCGTCCTGGTCGCCGTCGACGCGCGCCCCGGCTCGGCCCGAGCCATCCGGCGGGCCCGTCGGTTGGCAGACCGTATGGGAGCCTCGTGCTTTGCCGTTCACGTGGCTCCCGACGAGGATTGGACCGGGGTTTCGCTGGAGGATCGCGCCCGGACCCAGGAGCATCTGGGCCTGGCCCGGACCCTGCACCTGGAGACCCGGATCCTGCACGGATCGCACGTGGCCCGGACCCTGGCGGATTTCGCCACCCGGCATCGGGTGACGCGGCTTTTGCTGGGGCGCAGCCGCAAGACCGGCTGGCGCGAGTTCTTCCAGCGCAGCCTCCTCGAGCAGATCATCCGCCTGTGCCCCTGGCTGGACCTGGTCGTGATCTCCGAGCGCTCCTAGAGATTCCCAACCTTCCGAGGCCTTCCACGTGAATAGCCAAGTCCACGCTCCCTCGACCTTGAAGAATCCCCACCGCGCCCGGTATCTGGCAGCCCTCTCGCTGGGGGCCCTGGGCGTGGTGTATGGCGATATCGGCACCAGCCCGATCTACTCGATGCGCGAGGCGCTGCACGCCTATGGAGACCACCCCGGGCCAACCCAGGTCCTGGGGGTCCTTTCCCTGATCTTCTGGGCTCTGATGGTCATCGTCTCGATCAAGTACATCGTCTTCGTCCTGCGGGCGGACCATCACGGTCAGGGAGGGGTCCTGGCACTGACCACCCTGGTCAACAGGATGTTGCCCAAGCATCGCAAGGATCTTCCATTGCTGATGTTCATGGGGCTCTTCGGTGCGGCGCTGCTTTTCGGGGACGGGATGCTGACCCCCGCGGTGTCGGTGCTGAGCGCCGTCGAAGGTCTGAAGATCGCCACTCCGGTGCTGGAACCCTTCGTGGTGCCGCTGACCGCAGGGATCCTGGTGGGCCTGTTCATGGTCCAGCGCCGGGGCACCGAGAAGGTGGGGCGGCTCTTCGGACCGGTTGTGCTGATGTGGTTCGCAACCCTGGCGCTGCTGGGGATCCCCCACATCCTGCGCGCGCCCGAGGTGCTGTGGGCAGTGCTGCCCCACCACGGGGTGGATTTTCTGCTGCACAGCGGGTGGACCGCCTTCGGGGTCCTGGGCTCGGTCTTCCTGGTGGTCACCGGGGGCGAGGCGATGTACGCCGATCTGGGGCACTTCGGGGCCCGGCCGATTCGCCTGGCATGGTTCGCCGTGGTCCTGCCAGGTCTGCTCTTGAACTACTTCGGCCAGGGGGCCATGCTCCTGCACCACCCTCAGAACGCTTCCGACCCCTTCTATCTGATGGTTCCGCGCTGGGCACTGTTCCCCGTGATCGGGCTGGCCACCTGTGCCACGGTGATCGCCTCACAGGCCCTGATCTCCGGGACTTTTTCGGTGACAACCCAGGCCTTGCAGTTGAAGTACCTCCCGCGTCTGCGCGTCGACCACACTTCGGATCGCCTGGTTGGCCAGATCTACGTGCCTTTCATCAACTGGGCGCTGATGATCTGCTGCGTCGGCCTGGTCTTGATCTTCCGCAGCTCCAGCAGCCTGGCGGCGGCCTACGGGGTGGCCGTGACCATGGACATGGTGATCACCAGCACCCTGCTCTACTTCTTCCTGCGCTACAGTTCGAAGTGGCCGCGCTGGAAGGCGGGCGGGTTGTGTCTGTTCTTCCTCAGCATCGAGGTGGTCTTCCTGGCCGGCAACATCGTCAAGATCCCCCACGGCGGCTGGATCCCGTTGGTGGTGGCCGGCCTGATGTTCCTGGTCATGTCCACCTGGCGGCTGGGACGCAAGCGGATTGCGGCCCTGCGCTCGGAGGTGGGGGTTCCCCTGGAGACCCTGGTCTCCAACCTGACCTCCGAGGAACTGGTGCGCGTGCCGGGCACGGCCGTCTTCCTGCACTCCGACCCCGCAATGATGCCCCCGGCCCTGCTGCACAACATCCAGCACAACCAGGTCCTGCACCAGAGGAACCTGATCGTGGCCGTCACCATCGAGGACCAGCCCTACGTTCCGGCGGGGGAGGTGGCCCGCGTGGAGGAGGTGGGTTCGTCCTTCTTCCGGGTCCTGCTGCGCTTTGGCTACATGGATCGTCCGGACGTCCCCCGAGCCCTGCATGGCCTGCTCATCGGGGGCCAGCCCTTCTCGGCCTCCGAGTGCAGCTACTTCCTGTCTCGTGAGACCATCCTGCCTCGCCACTGGTTGTGGTCGGGGATGGCCACCTGGCGCGAGAAGCTCTTCGCTTTGATGGCTCGCAACGCGACGGATGCCACCGCCTACTTCTGCATTCCTCCGACGCTGGTCATGGAGGTGGGCTCCCAGATCGAGATCTGAGGGGTTCAGGCCATCAGCATCGCCAGGGTGAAGCCACCCCACAGCAGAAGCGTGGCGACAGCCGCCTGGACTCCCAGGCTGATTCGTCCGCCGAACAGGTAGACCAGGGCCATCACCGGGTAGATGATCGCCAACAGGAGCGTGCCGGAGGCCCCTCCCGTCAGCAGGGCGCCTCCCAGGGTGGTCTCCTCACCCAGGAGCGCCCCCAGGACCATCACGAGCATCAGGGCCCCCAGGATGGCCCAGCCCCACCAGAAGCCTCCCTGGGGACGAGGGGACGGCGAGGTCTGCGGCACAGGAGCGCGAGAAGTCGCCGGTTGGGGGCGTGCCGGCGCGGGCGTGGGACGCCACGCTCCCGAGGCGCCGTGCCCGCCCGAGCCGGCGGGCGGTTGTGCGGAGGCGGCGGGCCTGGGCTGCAATGTTCCCGAGGCGCCGTGCCCGCCCGAGCCGGCGGGCGGTTGTGCGGAGGCGGCGGGCCTGGGCTGCAAGGTTCCCGAGGTGCCGTGCCCGCCCGAGCCGGCGGGCGGCTGTGCGGGGGCGGCGAGCCTGGGCTGCAAGGTTCCCGAGGCGCTGTGCCCGCCCGAGCCGGCGGGCAGCGTGGTGGGGGCTTCGGGGGGGGGTGGGGGCACCGCCAGGTTGCGTCCGCATCCCGGACAGAAGCGTCCTCCTGCCGGGACGGTGCTGGAGCAGGTGGGGCATTTCAGGGGGCTTCCCGTGGGATGCGCCAGATACACGACCACGCCGTCGCGGTTGCGACCCACGGCGACGTAGTCCGCCACGGCTCCGGCCGCCTGCGTGGTCGCCTCCGAGAGGGCCACGCCTCCCGTCGGGCAGTCCTTCTGCAGATGGCCGGCCTCGTCCACCGTGCGGCTGGCAAACTCACCCAGCGAGCGCCGGGGGTCCAGGTAGAGGCTGCCGGTATTGATGCCGACCCGAGCGCTCAGCAGGCCAGGGCTGCCCAGGGCCTGGCAGATCTCTTCCAGGCGGCCTTGGACCTTCAGTCCGGCCAGGACGGCCTCCGCGGCAGATTCGAAGAGCCCCAGGACGCCGTCGCCCGACCACTCGTAGGAGCGACAGCCATGCGCTTCGAGCGACTCGTTGACGGCCTTGCGATAGGTCCGGAACAGCGAGTCGGTGTGCAGGGTCCGGTCAGGCTGCTTGAGGCGGGTCGAGCCCGCCAGGTCGGCGATCAGGACCGTCTGGACGCGGCGGAACTCCTGGTCGATGGCCTCCTTGACCAGGGCGTGGGCGCGGACCGCCTCGTCCATGCTGATCTTGCCTTGCAGGATGGCGGCCAGGAAGTCGTTCAGGCGCTCCTTTTCGGAGCTGAGGCCTCCCGCTTCGAGCAGGGCGCGGCGAAAGGTCTCGACGTCGGGGTGACGCTCATCGGGATCCTTCTCGAGAGCCTTCAGGACCACCGGGTCCAGGGCTGCGAGGCCGGGCACCAGCTCGGAGGGAGGCGGCGGGCGCTTGAAGAGGTGGGCCTTCATCACGGCCGGGGTCGTCTCGGCCCGGAAAGGGTGGATTCCCGTCAGCAGCTCGTAAGCGATCACGGCCACGGCGTACAGGTCGGTCCGCCCATCCACCTCCAGGCCCTCGAACTGCTCGGGGGCCATGTACTCCGGGGTGCCGATCATCGTGCCCGAGCGGGTCAGGGCGCCCTCGGAGGTGGCCCGGGCGATCGAGAAGTCGGTCAGGGCCACTCGCCCTTCCTCGTCGACCAGGACGTTGGCCGGCTTCACGTCGCGGTGGACGACGCCCCGCGAGTGCGCGTGTCCCAGGGCCTGCAGGATGGGGTCCAGGAATGAGAGGGCCTGGGCCAGCGGAAAGGGGCCGGCACGCTCCCGGATGAGATCCCTCAGGTTCCGCGAGCCGAGATACTCCATCGCGATGTAGTACTGGCCATCCCGGAAGTCGGCGTCGTAGACCTGGGCGATATGGGGATGCTTGAGGCTTGCCGCGATCCGGGCTTCGCGCCGAAAACGCTCCTGGAATTCGGGCTCGCGGGTGAATTCGGGGGCCAGGACCTTCAAGGCCAGGTCGCGGGCCAGGGATTCCTGGTGGGCCAGGTAGACGGTGCCCATGGCCCCACGCCCCAGTTCCCGGATCAACCGGTAGTTGCCGATCACGGGCAGGTCGGGGGAGAGGGGGGGGGCTTCCGGGTCAGGGGCCATCCCTGGCGCCTTCGACGGTCGGGTCCCCGAATCCCTGGCATGGGGCTCCGGGAACACGCGCGAGGCGCATCCCCGAAGAACTGGTCAACCCGGGTATACTGGGGGCAGAGGCTCGCCCTCCCGCCTTGGCGTGGGGCGCGTCGAGACCTCGCAGGATTGGAGGGCCCACATGACCGTCGACCTCAATCGAACCCTGACTTTCATCGGAAAGGATCCCAACTGGTCCACCAAGTTGCTGATCGGCGCCGGGTTGAGCCTGGTCCCCATTGCCAACCTGCTGGCCAGCGGTTATGCGGTCAACATGTTCCGCAACGTCCTGGCGGGGAAGGAGGACTCGGATATCCTTCCCGAGTGGTCCGACCTGGGAGACCACTTCGTCAAAGGGCTCATGATCATGTTGATCAGCCTGGGGTATCTGTTGATCCCGGTGGTGATGATGGGGGTGGCCCTGGTCCCCATGATCGCGTCGCTTTTCAGCGGCCGCGAGCCGGTGCTGGCCCTGGGCCTTCTGGGCACCGTGCTCCTGGCGGTGGCGGCGGCGATCCTGGGTCTGATCCTGGTGCTTCTGGCCCTGGAGGGCGGCGCCCTCTACGCCGAGACCGGCTCGCTTGGCGAGGCCTTCCGCATGGACGAGATCCTCCGTCGACTCCGGGAGGCTCCCCTGGACTTCCTGGTGGCTCTGGGAATCTTGGTGGTGGGCAGCATGACGGCCTCCTCGCTGGCCGGATTCGTGCCCTTCTTCGGGGTCCTGGTGGCGGCCATGTTGGGGTTCCCGGTCCAGTTGATGTTCTGGCATGCCCTGGCCACCACCGCCCGGTCCAACTTCCTGGACCGTCCCGGTCTGGATTGCTGAGCGTCCCGGCCCCCATGGCCCCTGCCCGAGGGCCACGGGGCTCAGGGGCGGGACGCCTTCTCGACCAGGTAGTGCCGATAGATCTCAAGTCCGTCGGGGACGACCTCGACGCGACGGCACCAGTCCTCCAGCTCTTCTTCGGGGATCCACTCGCCCCACTCGATCTCGGAGGTTTGATGGAGCACGGGGCCGTCCCAGCAGACCTGGAAGACGTGCACCCAGGCCCTGTTGTGGGGGCCCTGGTAGAGGTGGGTGAAGAGGAACTCCAAAGGAACCCCGGTGACCCCCAACTCCTCGGCGACTTCCCTGGTGGCGGCCTGAAGGTAGGTCTCACCCGAGGCCACCACTCCCCCGACGAACATGTCGTACAGGTGGGGGAAGACGTCCTTGGTCGGGGTGCGGCGATGGACGTAGACCTCCCCCCGTGGGTTGCGGCACAGGATGCCCACCCCCCGGTGCAGCAGGTTGAGTCGGCGCACCTCCGGGCGGGGAGCCTGGCCGACGATGCGGTCTTCAGGGTCGACCAGATCGACGAGTTCTTCCATCCCCCTGGAGTTGGCCCCGGCCGGTCGCGGTTCCTCTCGCCGGGCCGCGGATCTTGCGGCTCCAGAAGGGTTCAGGGCGCCTGTCCCCGAGCCGGCAGGTGTCCGTGGTCGCGGAACCAGCGCACGGCGTCTTCAATCCCTTCCTCGATGGGGGAGGCGGGAAGCCCCAGCTCCCGTTCGGCTCGGCTGCCATCCCGGAATCGGATGGATTGGGTGGCCTCGACCACCTGTCCATCCAGGAGCGCAAACCGGTGCTGGTCCAGACGGCGCAAGAGGGATCCGGCGAGTCCCACCAACCGGCCGGCTGCGCGGGGCAATGGCAGAATCGGCGGGCGAACGCCCAGGATTCGCGCAGCCCGTTGCATGAACTCCCGGTACAGGAGGTTGTGGGTTCCCAGGAGGTAGCGCCGTCCGGGGACCCCTTGCTCCAGCGCCAGGACGTGCCCCAGGCCGCAGTCGGACGCCGTGATGAAGCATTTCCCTCCCTGAGGATAGAAGGGCACCCAGTGACGGCCCATCTGGACCAGGATGGCCCCCGAGGTGGGCTTGGAGTCCCAGGCCCCGATCACGTAGTCGGGGTTCACCACCACCCCCTTCAACCCGCGAGAGCAGGCCTGGAGGACCAGTCTCTCGGCTTCGGACTTGGTCTCGAAGTAGCCTCGAAGTGGGGTGTCGCGTCCAAAGGATCGGTCCGGATCGGGGAGGGGGCTCTCCTCGTCGGCAGGGGATTCGGGGCTGCCCCAACCCACGGTGATGGAGGAGGAACACAGCAGGAAGCGGGCCACTCCCGCCGCCTCGGCGCCTCGGAGCAGGGCGGAGGTGGCCTCCACGTGGACTGCGCGCATTCGTTGGAGAGCCCGGGGGCCGTGCTCGAAGGTGCCCGCCACGTGGGCGACCGCCTCACAGCCTCGCAGGGCCCGGACGACGGCCCCGGGGTCCGCCAGATCGGTGCCCACGCACTCGACGTCCAGGCCCTCCAGGGCGGCCCTGGGCGAAGTGGAACGCACCAGGCAGCGCACCTGCCAGCCCCGCTGAAGGGCGGCGCGGACCACGTGGGCCCCGACGAACCCCGTTCCCCCGGTGATGAAGAGGCGCATGCTTGTGTTCGGGTCTCCTCCGTCAATGTCGGTTTTCGGCGTGAGGGCGTCCTGGCCTGTGCCTTTTCCAGGCCCATGATGCCTCCCTCCCCGGCATCCGGCCGGGCGCCCGGGAATTGCCTCCACGGGGGGGTTGACTCCGGGCAGACCAGGACGCTATGATAGCGCTCGTCCGGCGGGGCGCCACGAGTGGCTCTGCAGTCTCTGGAATGGGCGAGTGGCGGAACTGGCAGACGCGGCAGACTTAGGATCTGCTGGAGGAATCCGTGGGGGTTCGAGTCCCTTCTCGCCCACTCCAGGGATAGGACGAAAAAGAGCGGTGCCGGGAAGGAAGACCGAACGGCACCGAGAATAGACCGGCGAACACGCGGAAGTAGCTCAGCGGTAGAGCACTGCCTTGCCAAGGCAGGGGTCGAGAGTTCGAATCTCTTCTTCCGCTCCAACGCTACCAGAAGGGCTGCTGGAAGGCAGCCCTTCTTCACGTCCGGAGGGTTCGGCGCGGAGGGTCTCCCTCGGCGTCCGGGCTCTTCCGGGATGCCCTGCGCGCCCTCCCCGGCGCGATGGGTGCCGAAATCTGCGGGCGGCCCTCGAGCGCCGGCCGCCGTGGGAGGAACAATGAAGGTCAACGTCACCGAGAAATCGCCCATCGAGCGCGTTCTGGAAGTCTCCGTCCCGCAGGAACAGGTGGAGAAGGCCTACGAGGCCGCCTTCCGTTCCGCCCTGCGCCACCTCTCGCTGCCTGGATTCCGCAAAGGCAAGGTCCCGGTCGCCATGGGCCGCCGGCACATCACCGACGCCAGCCTGACCGGTCAGGTCCTGGAGGATCTTCTGCCTTCTGCCTTCAGCCAGGCCTTGGAAGAAACCGGGATCCGCCCTTTGTCCGAGCCGCATTGGGACATCGTCGAGAAGGCCCGGGACAAGGACCTGGTCTTCCATGCCACCTTTGAGGTGCTTCCCCACGTCGAGATCCAGGACTACAAAGGCCTGGAGATCACCCAGGAGCGTCCGGAGATCGGCGAGGAGCAGGTCGCCTCGGTGCTGGAGCGCATGCGGCAGGGGCAGTCCGAGCTGCTGACCCTGGAGGAGGAGCGCGGCCTTCAGGAGGGCGATGTCGCCCTGGTGGATTTTCACAGTTCCGAGAATGGCGAACCCCTGCCTCGTGGCAACGCCGAGAACTACCCCATGGAACTGATCCCGGGCAGCTACGTCCAGGGATTCCTTGAGAACCTGTATGGGATGAAGCCCGGCGAGGAGAGGGACTTCGAAATCGACTTCCCGGCCGACTATCCTTCCGAGCTTGCCGGCAAGCACGTGGCGTTCCACTTCAACCTCAAGGAGATCAAGGTCCGCCGCCTGCCCGAAATGGACGACGCCTTCGCCCAGACCGTCTCCGACAAATCGACCATCGAGGAGCTTCGCGCGGAGATTCTCGAGCGCATGAGCAGTCAGGTTCAGCACGAAGCGGAACACGGAGTGGCCAACCAGGTCTTCCAGAAACTGCTCGAGCAGATCCAGCCGGAAGTCGTCCCGCCCTCCCTGGTCCTGAGCCACGCCCGGCAATACTCGGCCAGCGTGGCCCGTGACCTGGAGCGCCGCGGCCAGACCTTGTCCGAGATGCTGCGCCAGCAGGG
>Ga0334898_1001908_pt1 | contig 20920 bp, 20 predicted proteins | sample GraSluR3_MG_10_FD_207228 | JGI IMG/M metagenome (GOLD analysis project Ga0334898, IMG submission 207228) | Sludge microbial communities from methane-producing bioreactor in Wageningen University, Netherlands - Granular Sludge_3_08-R3 | ecosystem: Engineered > Bioreactor > Anaerobic >... | reverse complement strand
GCAAGCGCTACCCAAATACTGCGCAGGGTGATCCTCTTGTGATGCTCCGACCAGATATGGCGCATCGTATCACTGCCGTAACGCCAAGTGAAGGGACTGAGGAACGTATCGTGGTCGAAGCGTATCTCCATGGTGATTCCTACAGTATGATGATCTGGTCCCGTTCGGGGCCGACACTGATGAACTTGATCGGAGCTCCGGTCAATTCCGCGATCCTTTTGACGAATGTCTGGGCTTTTTCGGGTAGATCGTCCCAATTCCTTGCACCAGTGGTATCGCTCATCCACCCGTCGACCATTTCATATACCGGTTCGGCCTTTTCCTGCCCTGCCGTATCGGGAAGATCGGTGACCAACTCTCCGTCGATCATATATCCTGTGCAAATCTTGATGGTTTCGAAGGTGTCGAGCACATCCAGTTTTGTCACTGCGATACTGGTGAAACCGTTGACCCAGCAGGAGAACGAGGTCGCGACTGCATCGAACCAACCACATCTGCGTGGTCGACCGGTGGTGGCTCCATATTCTCCTCCGATGGCCCTCAACTTCTCACCGTCTGCATCGAACAGTTCGGTCGGGAAAGGCCCCCCCCCGACCGAAGTCGAATAGGCCTTCACAATTCCTATGATCTCATCGATATGTCTTGGAGAAAGGCCTGCTCCACTGCAAGCTCCCCCTGCGGTGGGATTGCTGCTGGTGGTGTAGGGATAGATGCCCCAATCGAGGTCTCTCATAATGCCAAGCTGTCCCTCGAGCAACACTTGTTTGCCCTCCAGCACTGCCTTCTTCACGATGGGCATGGTGTCGATGATCTGGGCTCCGAACTTATCCCTCCATTTGGCACATAGTGCCATAAGGTCCTCGATATCGGCTTCGGGAAGACCATAGTGGTCCAGTTGCCGATTCTTTTGGGGAAGCATCATTTCCAATCGTGTGCGCAAACGTTCCGGATCAAGGATGTCCGAAGCCCGGATACCCACCCGGGCCGCCTTGTCGCTGTAACAGGGGCCTACTCCACGTTTGGTGGTTCCGACCGCCCATCCACTCTTCTTGCTCGCCTCTTCCGCTCCGTCGAGCTGACAGTGGAATGGAAGGATGAGATGGGCACGTCGATCGACGAACAGGTTCTTCCAATCGACTCCCGCACCTGAGATGGATTCGAGTTCCTCTTCCATCGTGTTGAAGTTGACCACCGTACCTGCACCGACAATACAGATGGTTTCCGGGTTGAAAATACCCGAGGGGATGATGTGTAGGGCGAATTTACCCTTCTCGTTGATCACAGTATGACCGGCATTGTCACCACCTTGGAATCTGATGACCACTTCCGCCTTCTGGGCAAGATAGTCGACCACACGTCCCTTTCCTTCATCGCCCCATTGGGCTCCCACTATTGCCGTTACTCCCATGATTGACTCCTACTGTGACGTCTTGCGCGCATCGGCGAGCATCGTCTGTTCACACACTTCGTGTTCGTCGATATCGATGGCATCCCAAGGATACTTGATCCACAGGTCCTCGATCTCCTCTCCTGCGAAATATCGTTTGATCGCAGCGGGGAATTCGGCATCTTTCCGCTTCTTCTTGTTGTGCAACACCAAGACTGCGATCTCTTCCGGCTCATTCTTCAACAGCTCACCGATGCAATAGCTCAGTGTTGCCCTGGTATCGTCGACCTCATCGATCAACAATACCCGTTTGCCCCTCAGCTGTTGTTGTGTCTCATCGATCCATTGGATCTTCTGGGGATACTGGCTATGGGTCTGGTCAATACCGTAATACGAAATTCCCACAGCATAGATCGGTCTATTGATGAAAGTCTTTACGATACGAGCAGGTATGAATCCCCCCGAGCCGATGGCCACAATCACATCGGGATCGTACCCCGATGCCGACAGACGGTTCGCGAGCGACTTCACCAGTTTGTGGATCGTCGCGTACCCTACATAATACTTGTTGTCCATGAACATTCCTTTTATCTATCAATCGGTGACGGGCACCATTTCTGCGATATAGGGGAGGGTGCGGTAACGTTCCGCGTAATCCAGACCGTAGCCAACCACCCAGACATCGGGGATGGCGAAACCGACATAATCGAGTTCGACATCAACCTTCCTTCTGTCCGGCTTGTCCAATAGGACCACAGTCTTCAACGATGCGACATTGCGTGCCGCAAAATTCCTGCACAGGTAATCCAGCGTATAGCCGCTGTCGAGGATGTCTTCCACTATCATGACATGGCGACCTTCGAGATTATCCCGTGTATCCATAATCAGACGGACATTTCCGGTGGAGTAGGAGGTCGCGCCATAACTTGAAAGGGAGATGAAATCGACGACATGGGGAATCTTCAATTTCCTACACAAATCGGCGAGAAAAATGAAAGAGCCCTTCAATACCCCCACGAGTATCAGGCTCTCCTCAATATCCTCGTACTCCTTGTTGATTTGGTACGCCAATTCATCGACGCGCCTCTGGATGGTGTCGGCATCTATCAAGACACGGACCAAGTCCTTGGTAAGGGCAGGAATCGCGATGGATGTCATGATCGCTCCTTATGGCTCTTCAAATCGATTCGTTTATGGCATAACAAGAAAACAAGAGGGCTGTCAAGACTGTTATTCTTACAGCATAAAGGCTCAATGTAAAAAATCCAAGGAATCTATGGCTTCCACCGCATTGTTGAAGATATTCCCTTTGCTGATTTTCTTATCGAATCCCGATCGTTCGAATTGTCGGTGTACACGTGGTTGCAGTCCGCAGAACACCAATCTCGCCTCACGTGCCACCAATAGATCATGAATCTCGTGGAGGGCCGACATGGCACTATGGTCGATACTTGGAACCCCACGGATCGAAAGGATCACGGTGGAAACACTTCCGAGGTTTTCGATGGACGCAACAAGTTTGTCTTGTGATCCAAAGAACAATTGTCCCGTGACATACATGAGTTTCACCTTTGTGAGATGCTCGCAAAGGTTTCTTCCCTTCTCATGCCTTTCGTCGATATTCGCCACCGAAATATCGAGATTTGAACTGGTGATCACGAATATGACCATCGAGAGACCGATGCCCAATAGGATGGCCATGGTTAGATCAAACATCACCGTCGCACCCATGGTGACCAGGAACTGCGCCATGGAGGTCTTGTAGCGACCATGGAAATATTCGGTGATATGTTCCCACTCGTTCATTCTCCACGCGGTCATGATCAGAATTCCTGCCAGTGCGGAGAGGGGGATTCTCGACATGAATGGGCCCAGAATGAACATGGATGCGACAAGAGTGACCGAGTGGATGATGCTTGTCACACGGGTGGCCCCACCCGATTTGATGGCGACGCTCGTTCTTGCGATCGCCGCTGTGGCGGGGACTCCTCCAAGGAGTGGAATCAACATGTTGCCCAGCCCTTGTGCGAGAAGTTCCCTATCGGCTTGTAGCCGCTCTCCCTTCATCTTGCCTCCGGCAGCACCACAAAGGAGGCTTTCGATCATTCCCAAGGCGGCTATACTTGCTGCGGGAACCAAGAGTTCTCCCAACAATTCCATATTGAAGAATCCCAAGTGAAGCCTGTTCTCCAACACTAGTGTGCGGGGGATGGTGCCGACCTCCTCAACGTGAAAGCCCATTGCCATGTTGACAAGAGTGGCGAGTACCAGTCCAACCAGTGATGAGGGGATTCTCGCATTCCACTTCCTTGGCCAGAAGGCCATGGTCAGCATCACTCCCACACCGAGAACCAAAGGTTGCCATGATACCGCAGGTCTTTGGATATAACCCAACAGCTTCATCGGCAAGGTATCCGCTGGATTCGAAATGCCCAAAAGGTTGTCGATCTGTCCAAGGGCGATGAGGATTGCGATACCCGAAGTGAATCCGGTGATCACCGGGAGAGGAATGATGGACACGATTCTTCCCGCCTTGCCGATCGCGGCGATCACCAGAATGATGCCCGAGAGGAATCCTGCCGCAAGGACTCCTTCGATACCGAAACGGGAAGACAAGGGCAGCAGGATCGCCGCCATTGCCCCGGTGGGCCCGCTGATTTGGAATGAGGAGCCTCCGAAAGTGGCTATGAAGAGCCCTGCTGTTATGGCGGTCACCAATCCTGAAGCGGCATCGGAGCCGGACCCCACCCCGAATGCCAGAGCCAGTGGGAGTGCCACTGCGGCCACAGTCACCCCAGCCAAAAGATCGGCTGCGAATCGTGTGTGCCCATAGCCGGAAAATTCCCGGGCAAGATCCCGCACGTATTGATGTTTCATTGGATTTCCTTTGGAGAAGGCGATGTTCTCCATAACGCGAATATGCCATGGTATACCACCGGGAGAAGACAAATGCAAGATACAGGAAAATGTACCCAACAGCATGTATTGTTGACTGACGGACCAATGGACAATATACTGAAGATCCGGTTACGTCTTGACTTCCTTCCATGCCAGCCCGACATTCTCACTGACCGGTCGGGAGGGTAAAGTCGGACGATGTCTGAACAGATGGGAGGAAAAGTATGTTTGAACAGATAGAAATCTCTTCGCTTGAGTTGAATCCCTTTACCGCGATCAAGAAGGATACGTTTCTCATCACCGCAGGTGATGGTGACCGATGGAATACCATGACCGCGGGTTGGGGTTTCCTGGGTGTGATGTGGGCGAAACCCGCATTCGGTATTGTTGTCAGGGATTCACGATTCACCTATTCATTCTTGGAGGAAACGAATGGATTCACCTGTTCGTTCTTCTCTCCGGAATTCGCCGATGCCTTGCTCTTCTGTGGTTCCCATTCGGGTAGGGATACCGATAAAGCCGCCAAGACAGGATTGAAGCCTGTGGTGGTTGATGGCCCGGAAGGACTCGACTTGGTGACGTTCGAGCAGGCGAACATGGTGTTCTGCTGTTCGAAAGCATCCGCTACCGACATCAATCCGGAGGATTTCGTAGATCCGGGTATTGCCAAGCATTATCCAAAGAAAGACTACCATCGTCTCTACATCGGATTCATCGATCGTATCTTGGTGCAAGAATAGCAGGAGGCGTTCCCATGGCGATTGCATTCGATCGCGAACAGGGGCTTTCCATCCTGTCCCTCATGGTTCGCTCCAGGGTATTTGAAGAAAAGATCGAGGCTTTATTCTCTTCACATGAAATGCATGGTACCACACACCTTGCGATTGGGCAGGAGGCTGTGCATGCAGGGGTCTCTCCCGCTTTGGATCCGGCCGATTGGATCCTCACCACACATCGTTGTCATGGTCACACTTTGGCCAAAGGTGCTTCGGTTGAGGCGATGCTCGCTGAATTTTTCGGATTATCCAATGGCCTGGCGAAAGGTCTGGGAGGTTCGATGCATCTGGTTGATCTGGAGCACCACAACGCCGGATCCTCGGCTGTCGTCGGCAGTGGTGTGGCTCTGGCCACAGGCATGGCACTCCAACTCAAAAGAATGGACTCTCCCAATCTTGTGGTCGCCTTCTTTGGTGATGGTGCAAGCAATAGGGGTGTGATCCATGAGTCGATGAACATGGCATCGATATGGAACTTGCCGGTGTTGTTCCTCTGTGAGCACAACCTATACGGGATGTCGTCCTGTGCCGATGAAATGGTCTCGGTAAAGAGTCTGGCTGAGCGGGGCTCGGCGTACAACATCGTGGGCGAATCGGTAGATGGAAACGACGTCGAAGTGGTCTTCGATGCGGTTCGTAAAGCCGCCGGGCATATCCGCTGCAAGAAACGTCCCTATCTTCTTGAAGTACGAACCTATCGCTTCTCGGGACATTCCAAGAATGACAAACGGGTATATAGGAGTCGGGAAGAGGAACATTTGTGGAGTTTACGCGATCCGCTGAAGATATTTTCGCAACGTATGATCGAACGCGGTCATCTTACCTCTGAAGACTATGTGAAGCTCCAACAGGATGAGAGGACTGGAATCGATCGAATCGCAGAGAAGCTCATCGGCAGAAAAAATGAACTGAGTATCGATGAAGCAGCCTCATATGTGTATGTCGGAGGTGATGTGCGATGAATACCATGAGTTATCGTGAAGCCATCCGCGAGGCGATGATGGAGGAGATGGCCCGTGACGAACAAGTTGTCGTAATGGGTGAGGACGTTGGTTGTTATGGAGGCTGTTTCAAGGTCACCCCTGGATTGATCGAGCGCTTCGGCGACAGGCAAGTCATCGAAACTCCCGTTTCGGAAGAAGGCCTGGTGGGAGTCGCCGTAGGTGCCGCGATGATGGGTATGCGTCCCATAGTGGAAATCATGTATGGGGATTTCTCAACACTGGCAGCCGACCCGATGATCAATCATGCGGCGAAGATGCGGTTCATGACCGCAGGACAAATCTCCATACCACTCGTCTATCGTACCCCAATGGGATCGGGAACCGGTGCTGCAGCACAACATACCCAAAGCTTGGAGCACCTGTTCACCAACATACCGGGATTGAAGGTGGTCTATCCAGCCACACCTGCCGATGCCAAGGGCTTGTTGAAGTCTGCGGTGCGGGACGACGACCCTGTGGTGTTCTTGGAGCATAAACTCTATGGAACCGAAGGAATCGTTCCTAAAGGTGAATACACCATTCCTTTGGGTAAAGCCGATATCAAGCGTCAAGGAAACGATGTGTCGATCATCACCTATGGGAAGACGGTCTTCACCGCTCTCGAAGCAGCCGCGATTCTCGAAGACGATGAAGTGGATGTGGAAGTGGTGGATCTCAGGTCGCTGCGTCCCTTGGATACACATGCCATACGGGCCTCGGTGAGAAAAACGGGACGGGTGGTTGTGGTGCACGAAGCTCCCGGGTTCGGAGGCTTCTCAGGGGAAATCATCGCTCAGATCGTGGAGGATGGCAAGACATTCGGTGCACTCAAGGCTCCTGTTGGCAGGGTGTGCGGGAGAGAGATGCCCACACCGTTCAACAAAAACCTTGAACAGCAACTTCCTCCTTCACCCCATGCGATCGTGGATGCCGTATTGGGGCTGTTTCCCTCAGCCGTGTAGAAAGCATCTTGTTCCGGTGAACACCATTGCGATACCGGCTTCGTCGCAAGCATCGATCACCTCCTTGTCCCGAATGGAACCTCCCGGTTGGATGATTGCGGTCACTCCACTGCCATTGAGGGCGTCTATGTTGTCGCGGAAGGGGAAGAATGCATCGGATGCCAAGACCATGGGTTTGGGGCCACCGCTTTTCATGATGGCGATCTTGGTGGCATCCACGCGCGACACTTGTCCTCCACCGATTCCGCAAGTGGTATGGGCCGCTGCGGTCACGATCGCATTTGACTTCACATGCTTAACCACTTTCCATGCGAACAGCATATCTTCCACTTCCGAAGCGGTGGGAGTCCGTTTCGTCACCACCTTGAGATCATCTTTCGAAACTTGGACATTGTCCTTCTCCTGCAGCAACAGGTCGTTTCCGATGAATCTCCCCACCAGATGATTTGAAAGCGGTGCCAGTGGACCCGTTTCGATGATTCTCAGATTTTTCTTTTTCCTCAGGATCTCCAATGCCTTGTCTGTGTAGGAGACCGCGGTGAGCACCTCGAAGAAAATGGATGAGAGATAGGTGGCCATCGTTTCATCGCATTGGCGATTGAGGGAGATGATGCCTCCGAACGCACTGAGGGAATCGGCCGCAAAGGCCTTTTCAAGGGCATCGGCCGGATTGTCGGACACCGAAACTCCACAAGGAGAGGCGTGTTTCACCACCACACAGGCAGGTTCGGAGAATTCTCGCAAAGTGTCGATCGCACCATAGGTGTCCCCCAAGTTGTTGAAGGAAAGTCGCTTCCCATGTAGAGTCCTGCAATCGAGAAGACTGAACGGATCATGTCTTCCTTCCACCGTTCTCCCTCGGTACACCGCTGCCTTCTGATGGGGATTCTCACCATAACGGAGCAAGAGCTCGTCTCCGATGGTATCGGGACGATGGAGATCGAACGCCAATGGCAGCTCCTCGGGAAAAGGTTCCTCGTTGAGGTAGCTGTGGATAAGGGCATCATAGGAACCTGTATGGGCGAAGGCCTTGGTGGCGAGTCTCTTTCTCAATTCGAAGGGGATAAGTGCTCCCGTTGTGAGTTGCTTCGCCACCTCTTGGTAATCGGCGATATCGACAACAACGGTTACCCAACCGAAGTTCTTTGCCGCCGAACGGATCATGGTCGGTCCCCCGATATCTATCTGTTCAACCGCTTCGTCCAGGGATATTCCCTGCTTCGCAATGGTGTCTCCAAAGGGATAGAGGTTGCACACCACCAGATCGATCCAGGGAATGTGGTGGGTGGCGGCATCCTGTGCATGCCTGTCCCGCAGGCCAAGGATACCTCCGGTGATCGTCGGGTGCATCGATTTCACCCTTCCATCCATCATCTCCGGAACATGGGTATACTCTTCCACCGGAACCACCGCGATACCTTCAGAAGCCAGGAGTTTCGCTGTTCCACCGGTTGAGAGCAGTTCTATTCCCAACGATGCCAAAGTAGAGGCGAATTCGACGATTCCCGTCTTGTCCGAAACCGAGAGCAACGCTCTTGTGACTTTTGCAGGTTGTGTGTTCATACCGGTGGTGTACCACATTTGTGCCCTATGGCGCTACCCTTTAATTTTTTTCCCCGACTCGCTACAATGTGCGAAACCTTTGTGGAGTGCCCCACAGGGGGAATAGAAACGATGAGAGGCGAGAAGATGGATATCGATGTACGGAACCTGCATCCTTTGGAGATCAGGTTGCTCAGGCATGTGTCTCCCGGAGAACCGGTGACGGCCCAACGTCTGATAGATGAACTGGATTACAAGATCGGACAGTGCAACCAGGCATTCAGTTGGCTTACAGCCAAAGGATTTCTCGAGGAGACCGACCGTACATTCCGTACACTGTTCGAGTTGACCGATCTTGGACGACAGCAGATGGAGCACGGAACACCGGGGCAAAGGATTTTCAGGCTTTTGAAGGCCGAAGGACCCAAGACCCTTCCCGAAATCGCACAAGAACTCGAGCTGGAGAAATCGGATGTCGGGTCCGCCTTCGGTATGCTCTCCAAAGCCAAAGCATGCAGAATGGGAGAGGGAAATAAAGCGGAAGCGATCTCGGATGAAGAACCGGCAGAAGTGACGATCGCTTCTTCGGTCTTTGCGAAAGCTTCCGAAGTTCCTCTGGAGGAGGAAGCCCTGAATGCAGAGGAACGTGCTTTTGTTTCTAAAAACAGCAAGAAACGTGGAGCAGCAGGCGCTCCTTTCAAATTGGTGGAGAGGGAAGAGGTGTTCTACCGACTCACCGATTCGGGTGCCCAAGCCAAAGCAGCTCTACTGGAAGCCAATATCACCGGAGAAGAGCTGGGTGCACTCACACCGGCCATGCTCTCGTCCGGTTCCTGGAAGCAATCTTCATTCCGCCCCTACAGCCTCAACACGCCACCGGCCAGACTCTTGCCCGGCAGAAGGAACCCCTATGGTTCCTATCTCCAATGGGTGAAGGACAAATTGTGTGCGTTGGGATTCGAAGAATTCGATGGCCCTCTCGTGGAGAATGAATTCTGGAACGGTGATGCCTTGTTCATGCCACAGTTCCATAGCGCACGTGATATCCATGATGTGTACTATGTGAAGCATCCCAGCCACGCGAAAGCAATTGAGGAGCCGTATCTCAGTCAGGTTGCAAAAACCCATGAGGATGGTTGGGAGACCGGCAGCCGGGGATGGCAATATGGTTTCGATCATGAATTCACCCGTAGGCAAGTGATGCGGAGCCAAGGGACGGTGCTCTCGGCAAAGACTCTACCGAAGGCGAAGGTTCCCGGAAAATATTTCGGAGTGGTCCGTTGTTTCCGATACGATCAGGTCGATGCGACCCATGGAGCCGACTTCTATCAGACCGAGGGAATTGTTCTTGGCGAGGATGTGAACCTGAAGACATTGTTGGGTCTTTTGAAGATGTTCGCCGAAGAGGTTGCGGGTGCTGAAGAAGTCAAGTATGTCCCCGGGTATTTCCCGTTCACCGAACCCTCCATCGAGGTGCATATCAAGCATCCTGTACTTGGATGGTTCGAGCTCGGTGGGAGTGGAATATTCCGACCCGAGGTCACGAAAGCTCTTGGAGTTGATGTGCCTGTATTGGCATGGGGTTTGGGAATCGACCGTATGGCGCTCATGCATTTGGGATTGAACGATCTGCGTGAATTGTTCACCCCCGACATCGAGAGTGTGCGCATGAGGAGGGGTAACTGAATGCCTAAGATTGAAGTACATGAAGGATTGTTCAATTCCCTATTGGGAGTTGCCTATACGGATGAGCAGTTGGAGAAGGTGTTTCCGGTTGCCAAGGCGGAACTCGATGCCCACGATTGCGAAGAGGGACTCTATAAGATTGAGCTGAACGATACCAATCGACCCGATTTGTGGTCTGCCGCCGGGGTGGCACGACAATTGGTCTCCTTCCGTGAAGGTTCGGTTCCTCAATACGATTTCTTTTCCACCGGGGAGGAGACTCTCGATTCCGAAGGGCGTTCTCTGATCGTTCATGAATCGGCGAAATTGGTGAGACCGTTCTCGATCGGCTTCGCTGTTGAGGGAAAAGTCGTCGATGAAGAGATTCTTCTGAATCTCATCCAGTCGCAAGAAAAATTATGCAATAATTTCGGGCGAAAACGAAAAACCATCGCCATGGGGGTGTATAGAAGTGATCTGATCACCTATCCTGTCCATTTCGAAGGTGCCGATCCCGATGAAGCCCACTTTGTGCCACTCCACATGGAAGAGGATCTCACCTTGAGGGAGATTTGTGAAAAACACCCAAAGGGGTTGGAGTATGGTCCGATTGTTGCCGACAAACCGGTCTTCCCGTTCCTTTATGACGATACCAAACAGGTGCTCAGTTTTCCACCGGTGATCAACAGCGCCCACATAGGGGCTGTGGAAGTGGGTGACGAACACCTCTTCTTCGAGTTCAGCGGTACCGGGCTGGATGATCTGTTGTTGGCCGCTTCGATAGTCGCGTGTGATTGTGCCGATATGGGGTTCACCATCCTTCCCGTGAGATGTGAGTTCCCCTACGATACCGATTACGGCAGGGAAGTGACCGTTCCCTATTATTTCCAGAAACCGGCAGCCTGTGATCTGGGATTTTTACGCAAGATGTTGGGAGAAGACTTGAGTACCGACCAGATCACCGATGCGATGCGAAGAATGGGTGTGCATGCGATTACCGACGAATCGAGAGTCTACATCACGGTTCCCGAATACCGCAACGATTATCTGCATCCTGTCGATATCGTGGAGGATGTGATGATCGGGCATGGCTTGGAGAACTTCACCCCCGAGCTGCCCAATGACTCCACAGTGGGGAGAATCACCGAGACCGAAGCATTCTCCCGCAAGGTGAAGGAGATCATGGTGGGACTTGGATTCCAAGAGATGATGTACAATTATCTTGGATCGAGGAAAGAATATATCGACAACATGAGGGTCGATGGCGAGGCGTATGTCCAGATCGCCAATCCCATGAGCGAGAACTATGAATTCGTACGTCCTTCGGTGTTGCCTTCCTTGTTGGAATCGGAGAGCGTCAGTGCCCATGCGGTCTATCCCCACCAGATATTCGAAGTGGGCAAGGTGGCGTTTCTCGACAATACCGACAATTCGGGTACCACCACACGCGATTACCTCGGGTTTCTCTCTTCCGGTAGCGAAATGGGGTTCAACCAATTGAGTAGTCTCATCTCGACACTCTTCTACTTCATCAATCGTGAATATGTGATGGAGGAGATGATCGATCCCAGGTTCATCGAAGGGAGATGCGGGAGATTGGTATCGGATGGTAAAATTGTGGGAATATTCGGCGAGGTGCATCCCGCGGTGTTGGAGAACTGGGGTATCGCGATGCCCACCATCGCTTGTGAAGTGGATTTGAACCTACTGCAGTAGCACCAGTCCTTCAAGTAATTACGAACGTTCCCGTGACAGCCGATCTGAGCTCATACGGGAACGTGTTTGTATCCACTGACGTGATGGTGATCGTTTGTGTTTCCAACGGCAACAAACCTTTGGTGAACAGATAATCGATGCGCTCAGAAAAGCTCTGCCCCAAATCGGCGAACTCCCAGGTGGTGCCGGGATGTGTGACCGCATCATGATGAGTCGATCGCCAGCTGTCGAGATATCCCTGTTCCCCAAGTGCTTCGACGAGTGTCCAACGGATTCCGGTGCGGTAGGGATGATCTTCGGCGGTTTCGAACCAATCTTCTCCAGATGGTTCGCCGAGTGAAGCGAGAACCACAATCGGTCCATTCCCGGTGAAATCGAGAACAGGGGCAAGTGTTTCCAGTTTTGATGCGGATGCGGCATCCACCACATCCGGCCACTTTTCCTGAGGAGCCGCATGCAGCTCTTCATACTGGTTGGACGCTTCGAGGTCAAGCAGAGAAACAAGGATCGTGGTATTCCCATTCATCTCAATTGTTATAAAAGGGGGATCCGCGATCCGCATGGGAAACCGTGTGGCAAGCATTCCTCCGTCTTCGAACCAGAATACCGGCATGGGCAAGGCTTTCGCGATGGCTGCAAGCGCTGCCTCTTGGCCGGTGAACCCGATGATGTCGATACCCGACGCAATCGTCTCCTTGACGATCGCCTCAATCATGTCGGGTGTCCTCTGGCACGGTACGGGGACTAGCGCTGCTGAGAATGATGGAATTTCAGATGGCACATCGACAGGTTTCCCGATCTTCTCGAGAGGTTTCTTTGTGGATGGAAGCGGAATTTCCGGAACCGAAGATTCTGCCTCTATCCTCAACTTCGCCTCCTCATGGGTATAGGTCATGCATGAGGAAAGCAGGATGATGAGGATCATGAATACCAGCGGAACACGTTGCATGGATCAGAGTCCCTTCAGGTACTCTGCGATTTCCTCTCCGTGTGTCTGTGGGGAGACTTTCGGCCATACCTTGATGAGCGTTCCTTCGGAATCGAACACGAAGGTACTTCGGAGGATACCCATGGATTTCTTCCCGTATCGTACCTTCTCTCCCCAAGCTCCCAGTGTTTCGAGCAATTGGTGGTCAGGATCGGACAATAGGGTGAAATCCAACTGATATTTCTCCTTGAACTTCTTGTGGGAGGTTACCGAGTCCTTGCTGATTCCAAGAATGGTGGCTCCGGCCGCGGTGATGGCCTCGCTTTGATCCCTGAATGAACATGCTTCCGCGGTACATCCCGGAGTATCATCCTTGGGATAGGCGTACAGAACCACGGTGGTTCCCAGAAAATCCTGCAATGTTACGGTGTTTCCTTTGTCATCGAACACCTGAACGGCAGGTGCTTTCGATCCAATTTCGAGCATGATTGACTCCTATTCATCGTTGAACAGTGAGAAGAACTTCGATCTTGCCTCCTCCTGTTTCCTGATGCTTTCCGTGTCGGATGATTCCTTCATTACAAAGAACTCACAGTAGTTGGGCAAATCCTTGTAGGTTACACGCTCTTCAATATCTTCCCTACACTCATGATATGCATTCGGATCATAGAACTTGCAATTCAAACAGATCTTGAGCGGCTTGCCACAGCTGGAACAAACCGAGGCATGCCCGATGATCATGGTGGAGTCTATTTCCTTACCACAAAAATGACAACTGCTCATAGCGCTTAGTGTACCAATGAGCCGTCAGGGTAGCAAGCAAAATCGCTCAAGGTTCAGTTGCGTAGCGATAACTTTTCTCCGTAGATTGTGATTTCATCCTCCTTGTAACTCTCTTTCAGAGGGATGATCCGCTTACCGTCTTCGGTGTATCGTGGTATCACATGGATGTGGAGGTGGGGCACTTCCTGTCCTGCCGCAGCTCCATTGTTGATCACGATATTCGTTGCATCGGCACCAAGGGCAGTTCTCATCATATGGTCCAACCGCTGGACGATCCGCATCATGTGTCCGATCAAATCCAGGGGACACTCGCCGATGGTGGGATACGGTTGCCTCGATATGACCAGGGCATGTCCTTTGTTGACAGGAGCGATATCAAGTATCGCGACACAAAGTTCGTCTTCGTAGAGTTTGGTCGAGGGAATGTCTCCATTGATGATTTTTGTGAAGATTGTCTCCATTGAATCCTCCATTTGCACCGATTGTAGCAGTTTTCCCGATTGTCTTCCATATGGAATTCTTCGTGATTTTCTCACAATTATATAGCCGGGAAAGGATTGAACAAATCATCATAATATACTAGAATCCGTTCGGTACGCTGGTGATGAACGTACGTGACCCATAATCCCAAGTTGTTGCAGAATCTCGTTTTGGGCTGGGATATGTAGCTAATCCAACGATATTTTACGACCGATTGCTGGCGGGCTTCCGGGAAGCTTGCTGTTTCGGCGACATGAAGAAGAGGAACTTGTATGTCTGAAATTACAAAAATGAGAAACATCGGAATCAGTGCCCACATCGACTCGGGCAAAACAACCCTTTCCGAGCGTATTCTCTTCTATTCCAATAGAATCCATGCGATCCATGAAGTTCGTGGAAAGGATGGTGTCGGTGCCACCATGGACTCTATGGAACTTGAGCGTGAGCGGGGAATCACGATTGCTTCCGCTGCCACCAATGTCACTTGGAAGGGCCATCCGATCAATGTGATCGACACTCCGGGACACGTCGACTTCACCATCGAGGTGGAGCGTTCCCTTCGTGTGCTTGATGGAGCGGTCCTTGTACTCTGTTCAGTGGCCGGAGTCCAGTCGCAATCCATCACCGTCGATCGCCAAATGAAGAGGTATAGGGTTCCCCGTATCGCATTCGTCAACAAATGCGACCGTACCGGTGCCAACCCCTATCGTGTCAAGAACCAGCTTGTTGAGAAGCTCGGTCTCAATGCGGTGCTCATGCAGATTCCCATCGGACTCGAAGATCGTCTTCAGGGTGTGGTGGACTTGGTGACCATGAAGGCCATCTACTTCGATGGGCCGAGTGGCGAGCAACTCAGATATGAGGAGATTCCCGCCGAGTTGAAGGATGAAGCCGCCACCAAACGCGAGGAAATGCTGGATGCGGTCTCTCTGGTCTCCGACGAATTGATGGAGGCCATGCTTGAGGACAATGTGACCGAGGATCTCATTCTCAAGGCTGTCCGCAAAGGAACTTTGGCATTGGAACTCGTTCCCGTATTGATGGGTTCCGCCTACAAGAACAAAGGTATCCAACCCTTGTTGGATGCGGTGATCAACTACCTGCCCAACCCGACTGAAGTGAAGAACACCGCCCTCGACCTCGACAACGAAGAGTCCGATGTGGTGCTCAAGGCAGACGAGAGTCTTCCTTCCGTGATTCTCGGCTTCAAGCTTGAGGATGGGCAGTATGGTCAGTTGACCTACATCAGGATCTACCAAGGTAGGGTCAAGAAGGGTGACGAGTTGATGAACACCCGCAGTAGGAAGAAGTTCAAGGTCGGTCGATTGGTCCGCATGCATGCCAGTTCGATGGAAGACATCAACGAAGCGGGTGCGGGTGATATCGCAGCCCTCTTCGGAATCGATTGTGCCTCGGGAGACACCTTCTGCCATCCTTCGTTGAATTACTCAATGACCTCGATGTACGTGCCGAAACCGGTGATCAGTTTGGCAGTGAATCCTGTCGACAAGAAGTCGGCCGACAATATGGCGAAGGCCCTCAACCGATTCACCAAAGAGGACCCGACCTTCAATACCTATGTCGATCCCGAATCGAACCAGACGATCATCCAAGGAATGGGCGAGTTGCACCTTGAGGTCTATGTCGAGAGGATGAGGAGGGAATACAAGGCCGAGGTGGTGACCGATAGACCCGAAGTCGCGTATCGTGAAGCAATCAGCCATCATGCCGATTTCAACTATACCCACAAGAAACAGACCGGAGGATCCGGTCAGTATGCGCGGGTTGCCGGATATATCGAGCCGATCGAAGAAGCGGAAGATGCGAAGGAATACGAGTTCATCGATCAGATCAAGGGTGGAGTCATTCCCACCGAGTACATCCCCAGCTGCGACAAGGGATTCCAGATGGCGATCAAGAAGGGGACCCAGTTGGGATTCCCGGTTGTCGGTGTGCGTGCTGTCATCAACGATGGTGCCTACCACCCGGTCGACTCGTCTGACCAGGCGTTCCAGACCGCTGCACTCAGTGCCTTCCGTGAAGCCTATGACCGGGCGAAGCCGGTGATTTTGGAACCTGTGATGAAGGTTGCGGTCGAAGGTCCCACCGAATTCCAAGGTAATATCTTTGGCAGTATCAATCAGAGGAGAGGAATCATCATCAGCTCCTCCGAAGATGGTGCGATGTGTACCGTGGAGGCGGAAGTGCCCCTCTCCGAAATGTTCGGTTATTCCACCGTGCTCCGTTCACTTACCCAAGGAAAGGCGGAGTTCACCATGGAGCTCGCCAAGTACAACAGGGTTCCCCAAAGTGTGAGTGAAGAGCTGAAGAAGGCGTACGAAGAGAAGAAAAGGAAAGAGCAGTCGAAATAACCTGCACTAGTGTTTGGAATGGGAACCGGTCTCGAAAAGGACCGGTTTCCTCGTATGAAGGGGCAATCCAGAAGTTTGTTTTGCCGTTTCGAAAACCATGATATACTGTAATGACATCAACATCTCGGAGGATGCGTAGTATGGAAATTCAAGAATTAAATGCTTTGAGCCCGTTGAGGGCATTCGACGAATCATTGAATGGTGGTCTGGGAAAAGGAAATCTGGGAGTGCTCGTCTCACGCCACGGAATCGGAAAGACCGCCTGTTTGGTGCATCTGGCAACCGACAAGCTTTTCAGAAATGAACACATTATCCACGTCTCCTTCTCCGGCAATGTAGAACATGTGATCAACTGGTACAAGGAAGTGTTCAGACAGATCAGCGAAAACAGATCTTTGGAAGATGCCGCGGCCATCTACAACGATATCCTTGCGAATCGGGTCGTGATGAATTTCAGCCAGGAGAATGTCACGATAGAAAAGGTACTTTCCAGTCTCGAAACCCTTATCCGACAAGGATCCTTCAATGCCGATGCGGTGATGTTCGATGGATACAAGCTCACTGTGGCAACCGAAGAGGATGTGAGGAAAATCAAGCAGTTCGCGATGGATATGAGACTCGAAGTGTGGTTCTCGGTTTCACCGGTCAAACCAGATGTCGAGTTCGATGAAAATGGAGTACCGAGTACTATTCTCAAGTATGAGGAATTGATCGATGTGCTCATCGGATTGCGCTACAACGAAGCGATGGACAAAGTCCTCATGACCTTGGTGAAGGATGGTGAACAATTGGATCCGAAGCCTATGAGGGTGACTCTCGATCCGAAGACTATGCTGATTTCCGAATAGATGATGAGGAGCCGGGTGTGAACCCGGCTTCAATTTTCAAACCCACTCGTCCAAGTATTCTTCCGATTCAGTTGGAATCGCTTTGAGAAGGACTGAGGCCTGTGCGATGATCGCCTTTCCGGAACCGACATCATCCAAAAGGTTTTCCGCGGTTTTTGCCTTCACTGAAATCCTATCCACCGGAATAAGCATCGTTTCTGCGATCGAATCGCGGATTGATTTGATGAACGGACCGAGTTTCGGTTTCTCCAAGATCACCGTCGTATCGATGTTCACCACTTCCCAATCGGAAATTTTGTCCATCACAAGGCGCAACAGTTCCATACTCGAGACATCCTTCCATCTTTGGTCGGAAGGAGGAAAGTGGGTCCCGATATCGCCAAGGGCTGCCGCTCCCAAAATGGCATCGACAATGGCATGGATCAACACATCCCCATCTGAATGTCCCGATTCACCAAGATGGTGGGGGATATGCACACCACCGATCATCAAAGGACGATTCTCCACCAGACGATGGATATCCCATCCTGTCCCGATTCTCATGACTTCTCCTTATGGAGCGGGAAATCCTCAGCAACAGTGATCTTGCGATTCTCGCTGTTTCCCATAGTGGTTCCGACGAATCCACCGAAATCGGTGAAAATTTCCGTATCGTCCATATAGATGCGATCGATGGTTGCAGCCTTGCGGTGGGCTTCGAGAATATCGGGGAAGCGGAATATTTGGGGTGTCTGGATGGTCACCTTCCCATTGCGGTCCTCATGACCGACAATTCTTCCCTCATGATCGATTGTCTTCACTGCATCATGGATGGGCAATATCGGGGCGGCACCTCCAAACACGGTCGCCATCGCCAGTGTGGAGATGATCGTTGCTTCAGAGACCCAGGGACGAGCTCCATCATGGATGAGGGCATACATTATGTTGGGAGCGAAGTGTTCCAACGCCTCCAGTCCATTCAACACAGATTCTTGTCTCGTGGGTCCACCCTCCACCAGTTGTACCGGGATGGGGGAGGCAAAAAGAAGATTGTCGAGGGCAACTTCGGTCTCCTCCCTCAACCCTTCGCCGTAGGTGACCACCACGAATTCGAGATTTGGTATGGAGAAGAAGGGTAGTGCGGAATGGTAGAGAACACTTCTATCATCCAGTAGAAGGAATTCCTTCTTGGTCTGGGATGAGGTCGAATCATTGAAGCGGGTACTGGTGCCGGCAGCGGTGATGACGACACCATGTGGAGGAAACGACACTAGGAATCCTTTCCCTTGGGCTCCCGTTCGAGTTTTCCGAAGATCATCGCTTCGAGTTCCTCTTTCGGCCTTCCCAAGGCGAGTGCCGATTCATCGATAAGGATTCTCAGGGCATTGTCGTACAGTTTTCGTTCCTGTACCGGCAATTCCTTGATCTTGCTCCTGTGGTAGAGAATTTGGACAACCTTTGCGATCGATGCAATGGAACCCTCTTTCAAAAGATCCACATTCATCTGGTAACGAGCTTTCCAATCGACTGGAACCTGTTCCATCTTGTTGGAAATACTCTGTATCGCAGAGAGTGCTTCCGAAGCATCCACGATGCCGCGAATACCCAACTCCTCGATCTTGTTCACAGGAATCATGACCGTCATATCGGAAATCTCCAGAAAAATCTCATAGTACAATGAGGTGTTCCCACGGAGAGTCTTTTCCTCGATCTTATTAATGACTCCAACGCCTTGGAGAGGATAGACCACATGGTCCCCCAATGAGAAATTCACCTGCTTTTCTGAAGATGCCATGACCACATTATACCTGAAAAACGGGTTGTGAACAAGTATGGCAAATAATGTGTATTTGCGGTATATTTTCACGATGAACAAAAAGATACGATATAGCGGAATACTTCTCCACCCAACTTCGTTGCCCGGACAATATGGTATTGGTGAATTGGGTGATGAAGCCCGAAGTTTTGTGGATATCCTCACAGAATCATCGGTAGGCCTCTGGCAAATTCTCCCTCTCGGTCCAGTCGGTTTCGGCAATTCCCCCTATGCGGTCCGTTCCGCATTCGCAGGAAACGAGTTCCTCATCAGCTTGGACACATTGGTCGATGAAGGATATCTGGATTTCGACGATGTCGTCGATACTCCCCATTTTCCCGAGGATTCGGTCGATTTCCCACAGGTCGAAGCCTTCAAATTCCCATTGTTGGTGAAAGCGGCCAAAAGATTCATTGTCCAGGACGAAAGCGATTCCCCATTCAGGGAATTTTGTGAGAACCAAAAGAAATGGTTGGATGATTATGCCCTCTACCGGGCCATGCTCGATCATTATGGTGATTCCCGTTGGTTCGAAGTATGGGACAAGGACCTTACCAGAAGAGATGAAAAGGCCATGAGCCATTGGAAAGAGGTGAAACACAAGGAGATAATGGTTTGGAAAGTACTCCAATACTTCTTCTTCCGACAATGGACAGCATTGAAGACCTATGCGAACGCCCGTGGTGTTGCCATAGTCGGCGATATCCCCATATTCGTGGCAGCCGACAGTGTCGATGCATGGAGCAATAGAAGATATCTCAAGATCGATGCGGAAGGGAAATCTTCGGCGCTTTCCGGGGTACCACCGGATGCCTTCAGCGAAACGGGACAGCTTTGGGGCAACCCCGTGTATGATTGGGATGCGTTGGAAAAGGATGGCTTCTCTTGGTGGGTGGAAAGGATGGAACACCAATTTTCCTTGAACGATATCGTGAGGATCGATCATTTCCGTGGATTCGAAGCCTACTGGGAAGTCCCTGCGGGGCATAAGACTGCTGAACATGGAACTTGGGTCAAAGCTCCTGGTGAGGCCTTCTTCAACACACTGAGGAAGCGTTTCGGTACTTTGCCGGTATTTGCCGAGGACTTGGGTGTGATCACCAGGGAAGTGGAACAGCTGCGTGATTCCAACGGCTTCCCCGGGATGAAGATCGCCCAGTTCGCCTTCGACATGCTGGGTCCCGGAAAGGTCGACCCCAGCAATCCGTATCTTCCCCATAACTACCACCCCCAATGCGTCGCCTACACAGGAACACACGACAATGATACGACCCGTGGTTGGTTTGAGAAGCTTGATGGCGGTATGAAGGACATCGTCCGAAGATACCTGAGTTGTTCCGACGATCAAGTGGTGTGGCATCTCATCCGTTCGGTGATGGCCTCGACCGCCCGGTATGTGATTGTTCCGATGCAGGATGTATTGAACCTCGGTGGAGAAGCCAGGATGAACAAACCTGGAACTTGCGGAAGCCCCAACTGGAGTTGGAGGATGCGTGGGGATGCACTGGGTGAAGCTACCGTGCACACATTGGAGGCGATGGGACAACCGTTCGGACGAAATGCAGCTTTCAAGGACTTGAACGACGCGCTGCAAAGCTGATCTAACGTATCTGCAAATATTTCAACGGGTGGATATCCAACATATTGTCGTACCATCCGGCGACCTCATCCGTTCGTACGGTGTTCGTGGTGAATCCGTGGAACATGGGAAAGACCGTGGAGGTACCCAATAGATATGTTTCGGCTTCCATGGCGAATTGCGTCCGCTTCTGTCCATCGTCGGCC
>Ga0334898_1001905_pt1 | contig 20949 bp, 14 predicted proteins | sample GraSluR3_MG_10_FD_207228 | JGI IMG/M metagenome (GOLD analysis project Ga0334898, IMG submission 207228) | Sludge microbial communities from methane-producing bioreactor in Wageningen University, Netherlands - Granular Sludge_3_08-R3 | ecosystem: Engineered > Bioreactor > Anaerobic >... | reverse complement strand
TAGAGGTGATATTGGACGTTGATCGGATATTCTCCTGCCAGGTTTGTCGCCCAGACTTTGTCACCGCTGTAGGCATCCACATTTTGCGGAGTTCCCCAGACCCAGCCGGTTTCAGAGATGAAGCCGCCATTATTGAGGTCAAACTGGTGTTCTACATTGGGCAGGTCGTAGGGGATATAGATTTCCACATTCACTTCAGATCCGCTGAGCGGAGTGGCTGTGAAGCTAAGCGGCAGATAGCTGCCTGCACCCGTGACACCGCTGAAGTCGAGATCATAGACAAACTGCATGATCTGATTTCCTGCGATTGAGCTCACAGAGATTTCCGGATTTGCGATTGTGAGATTGGGCACGTCAGTGCTGAGCGTAGTCTGCACGTCACGAGCTTCCACTTCGCTTCCGTTTCTGAGGTTGATGATCAGCTTCACTTCTTCATCCTGATCTATGATTCCATTGAAGTTACTGTCATAATCCGAGATCATGAAGGAGTGATACTGCAATTCGGATGAATCCACTCTGATGCTAAACTGGCGATTCCAGAAGTTCTCCTCTCCGGATTGAACCGTGAGAGCAAAGTGAACCACTTGTCCCGGAGGGCAATCTTCTGCCACAGTGAAAGTAAAGGGAACGCGGTTGACTCCGCTGCCTCCGGCTTCCAGGGGATAATAATCCGATTCGGCATTATCGATTGTGATATACTCATTTTCTGTCGAAAGAGTAGCTGTCACATCATCAGCATCCAAGTTTCCGCTATTTTCCAGACGAATACCCAGGTTCACGGTCTCACCGGGCTCTACGACGTTGTTTGCGTCATCAAGATAGGTATTTGCGATGAGGATGTTTGCGGCTTCGTGATAGATCGGCACGTTTGTGATAAACAGAGCTTTGCCGTTGGAAAGAGGAGCAGCAGCGGTGGGATATGTATTGTTAAAAGAATACTCCAAACCTCTGAGACCGGAGTGATCTTCGATACCGATGGTAGCGTAGTTTCCGTGTCTATTTCCGGATTGGACATTGACATTGTTGAAAGTGTGATATTGGAATTTGATCGGGCCATCACCCAGTGATGTATTGTATGTAGCTTGGTCATAAAGGATCACCTGGAAGGTCTCCGGGGAGGTTCCATTGTAGCCATTGCGCATATTGTACCACTCAACGATGAAGGACTGATTGCTGCGATCAAACATATAGTAGATTCCGCTGCCGCTGTGGGTGGCAAGATCATCCCAGAAGGGGGCGATCATCGGGCTCGGACCCATTGCACCGGGCAAGCGGAAGTTACGGAATTCAGCGTTTTCAGTGACGCCCATGGCGATGAAGCCATTTGAACAGACGGTGATTTGGTCGTAGAGTCTTCCGTAGAATTGGAAGGGGAATGGCAGATTCACGACTGCTAGGGATTCTGCGCCCACCTGGTCACCTTCGTTTGAAGGATTGTGAATATCAGAGATAGGCAGCGGTGTTCCCAAGCCACCTTCTTCCGGAGCAATCTCGATCCACTCATATACTGCCACTTCATCGTAGGCAGTATCGGTCCAGTCGTAGATCACATAGCCATAACTATCCGGACCCAGAGGATCATTTTCGCCCACTTCACCCACAGTGAGGGTAAAGGGAACGATCTGCTCAAAGCCGGCAGCGTTATAGAGCCTGACATGCATCGGCATGATCATGCCGGGAAGGGTCTGAGGTCTCTGCCAGACGGTGAAGCTTTCGGTAAGAGAGGTGGTCACCTCTTCATTGATCGGAAGATCTCCGATATAGGAGGTATTATTGACGATAGAAATAAGGTCATTGTCAGTATAGATGCGGGCATACACATCCTGCACTGCATATGTACCCTCGTTTTTGAGGGTCAAGCTCAGCTCGGCTGTTTCGTCGGGGTCCAAGACGCCATTGTTGTCATCATGCACCGTAAGGTCGATGAAGATGGCACGCGCTGCTTCCACGGGGATAAATTCGGAGACATCATATTCATTGTCTTCAGAATCCGTAAGCAGAAGGTGCAATCTCAACATGGATTCATGCGGAGTGGCAGGATCCACTTCGATTACGATCGGGCTAAGGTTGTTTCCGGTGGCATCACCAAGGATATCCGGATAGCTGATCTCGCTTTGGACAATATTGATCCAAGGATTGTCGGAGACCACGGTGCCGGAAATGCCGGAGATGGTCTCGCTGCCGGTGTTTTTGAGACCGAAGAAGATCTCGACGGTCTCGCCGGCATTGACGATGCCATTGCCATTGCCATCGGATGCGCCCTGGCTGTCGTCATCGATCACGATGGCAGCGGGAACTAAGGTAGCAATATCAACGATCTCGATTGATTCCTGCAAAGGCTTGTAATCATGCCTGCTGATGGTGAGCACAGCGTCGCCGGCAACCATGTCTTCCGGCAAAACCAGGATTACGTTACCTTCAAGATCGGTATATCCACGGCTGAGGATATCAAAGCCCTGAGAAAGAACCACGGATGCGCCTTCGACGGGCACGCTGGCGGAATCCACCACAGCCACATCAAGCAGGGTCAAGCCCAAAGGAATGTTCTCATCAGCTTCCATCTCAAAGGTGTTTGGAATACCGGTGTAAACTTCCATGGTGGGATCGCCCATCAGGTTTGACCAGTGGGTAAATTTTTCTACGTTTATCGGAGAAGAAACTCCAAAGATGTCATACATATAGAGCTTTGCGTGAAGCAGAGCTTCACCCATGGTGCGCATGCCATGCACAAAGATGCCTTCAAAGATGGCGCCATGGATGACGTTGTTGAACGTAGTATGAGTGCTGGCGGTAGACATGCCGATGGCGGTGACAGCTCCCTTGGGAGAGGCAGTGGTGCCATAGCGGATAAACTGCTCTGTCTCGGCTGTTCCATTCCAGTAGTTACCGGTAGCACAGGTAATGATCACAGCGTGAGGAAGCTTGAAACCATTAAATAGTGCAGATTCTGAAGGAGGGCTAAAATCAATGTAGCCACGGAAACTGTAGAAGCCGATTCCTTGGTTGATCGCGCCATTGATGGTGGTAACCATGCTATTGAAGTTTGGATCATAGATCTCGGTAAAGCTATAGTCAGAATTGATCTCTTGAGCCATTTCCTTGATGTATTTGCTGATATACATTGTGGAGATTCCAGAGGGCTGATTGTCTCCTGCCACCAAGATGCGGTTCAGCCAATCCGCGGTATCAATATTGATGTTTCTTTCATAGAGATAGATCTTCTCAAGAAGCACGAGGAATTGGTTTGTGTTTTCAACGGAGATTCTTCCGATAAAGAGATCACCCAACATATCGCCGGTATTCATGAAAGTATAAGGATAGTCGGATCCGCCGTTATTGTTAACAAAGGCAGGGATGCTAAAGCTTCCGGTGGTGTCTCCGATAAGGATCACGAAGTCGGGACGGGTGGAAGGGTTGTTATAACGATTGCGGATATAAGTCTGAATACTGGAAGTAGAAGATCCTGCTTCATTGCTAGCTGTGCTTGCCACATCCACATCTGCGCCCTTCTGGCGCTTCCAAAGTACATACTGATCAAGAGCTGCATGGAAAGTGTTATCCGAAGTATTACCATGGATGATCAGGTATCTTGGGGGAGTATTGGCAAATAAAGCTGAACGGTAGTCATCATAATTTTGAATGATGGAACTGTAGGTCTTATCAAAACTCGGAGAGATGTACTGCACAGGGGCAGGCAGCTCGTTCACAGAGCTCTCATCGGTGAAGTTGACCCTGATATGGATATTTTCATAAGCCATGAGCTCAGAAGTAGCAGGATCATAACTAAAGGGATTGACCTGAATGGTCACCACTCTGAAATCGCGAATGATCATAGGATCGCTATACTCAATAGCAGCGGTGGGATATACCCCACCACTGCTATAGAAATCACTATTTCGAACAAAAGCTTTGGGGCTTTCCAGCTCCTGACCCTGTTGCAAAGGATATGCATTGTATTGACTTAAGATGCTATGCTCCGAATGAAGTACTTCGATATTCACCCCACCCTGATGCGGAATAGCCACTGTGGTAGTAAGCATCGGTAGTTCCGGCATGCCACTTTCCATCAATGTGCCTGATTCCGGCAAATCAATCCGGTGGAAGATTTGCCCACTTACATATTCTTCTTTTATTTGAAATTCAGGGAGGGTGAAGCTAATATCCATCCTTCCTTGATCTTGAGCCTGTATTTCAAATGCAGACTTATGGGAACTAGGAGCAGTCCCTGCTCCAGCGGCAAACGCAAGCCCACATATCAGGCTTACGAGCAATAGCATGAGAGTTTTTTTCATTGTTTATCCTCAACTGGGTTAGTTTTGCTCTATCTTATGCAAGTATCGTTCCGAAACTTTTACAGATTGTAATACAACATCATTTCATGCGGATGAGGACGTGAAGTCACTGCCTTGTGCTCTGCAAGTTTCAGTTTGATATGACTCTGAATCAGATCCTCATTGAAGACTCCGCCTGCCAGCAGAAATTCATGATCATCATTTAGAGCCTGCATCGCTTCTTCGAGATTGGCGGGGATGGAAAGCAGGCTTTGCTTCTTCTCTTCGCTCCACTCATAGACGTTGTCGTCGAACGGTCCGAGATTATACTTCGCGGGGTCGATCTTGTTTTTGATTCCGTCCAAACCTGCCATCAAGATAGCGCTCATTGCCAAGTAGGGATTGCAGGTAGCATCGCCGGTGCGGAATTCAAAGCGTTTGCTTTCAGGAGTATCGGCATATTTGGGGATGCGGATGGCTGCAGAGCGATTTGCCAGGCCATAGAAGAGCTTCACGGGAGCTTCAAAGCCGGGCAAGAGCCGTTTGTAGCTATTTGTGGAAGGGTTGGTGAAGGCTACCAGGGCGCGTCCGTGGTAGAGGATGCCCCCGATATACCAGATGGCTTCGTCAGATAGATCAGCATATCCGCCCTTATTGTAGAATATATTCTTGCCGTCTTTGTGCAGCATCATGTGAAAATGCATGCCATTTCCGGCGTGATTGTGGATGGGCTTGGGCATGAATGTGGCAGTAAGCCCATTTTCCAGAGCCGTTCTTCTGATGATGTCTTTCATAACCATGGTATCATCGCAGATCTTGGGAAAATCCAGGAGTTCAGTCTCGATCTCCTGTTGGGATGAAAGCCCCACTTCATGGTGGTGATAGCGCACCTTGATGCCCATCTCTTCCATGTGGTCTACCATTTCTTGGCGAACATCATAGAAGCGGTCAAAGGGTGTATCAGCGTGATAGCCTTTGACGTTTTGACGGCTGATGCCATCCAGATCATCAAAATCGTCCGGCAAAGAATCTTTACATTCGCTGGAGCAGAGATTAAATCCGCTAGAAAAGCTATCCGAATAGAATTGAGCCGTATCAAATAGGTGATACTCCAGCTCAGGAATCCACGTGGAGAGATCAGCTATCCCGGTTTCTTGCATATATTTGTGGGCTCTGTGAGCGACGCTGCGCGGATCTTTGGCGATCCCAATCCGGGTGCCCGCATCGCAGATCGAGCAGATCATCCTCAGGGTGGGAACCTCATAGAAAAAGTCCAATTGAGCCGTCTCAATATCAGGCATCAAGACCATGTCTCCGCTTTCCACACTGCTCATTCCGGGGATCGAGGAACCATCAAAAGGAATCCCGCGCTTAAGCACGTTTTCCACTCTGCGGGCGGGGAAGGTGATGTGATACCACTTACCGTCGAGTCCGCAATACTTCAGATCTACGGCTTGCACTTCATTCTCGATGATGAGTTGCTTAAGTTTTTGTAAGTCCATGTTTTTCTCCATTCTATTTTTTGCTTTTTGTTTATAAAGGTAAGCCCAAAAGCCGCATTACAAATGTAACCGGCGGCAAGACCAATCTGCCTATCAGGTTAAAGCCCAATAGATTGGAACCTATGATGATCACAAAGAGATAAATCATGCCCTTGCGCTCTTGCGCGGTCCACTTGTAATAAGCCTGATCGGTCAGAAACATGCCCAAGACCTTGGAGCCATCCAAAGGCGGCACCGGAATCAGATTGAAAACAGCCAGCAGCAGATTCAAAAAGATCACATAATAAAGGATATACTGAATCTGTGGGAAGGCTGATAGAAGATGAAACGCCACACTGAGGACGATCGCTATGAGCACATTGGAAGCGGGGCCCGCCAGAGCAGTCAGCCCGGCATCACGCTTATGATCTCGAAAATTATATGGATTAAAGGGCACCGGCTTGGCATAGCCATAGATGAATCCCGCGCTAAAATACAGAAGCAGCGGCAGGATCACCGTGCCAAAGGGATCAATGTGTTTTCTGGGATTAAAGCTCAATCTGCCCGCGCGTTGCGCTGAATCGTCTCCCAAAGCAAAGGCTGCAAAGGCATGGCTCACTTCGTGGATGATAATGCTATAGAAGACCATCCCGATGATTGCTGCTGTGGATAGTATATTCATATCTTCCTTATCTTGATAAACTTACGTTTGCCCGCGCGCAAGACGGACTGATCCTTGATCTCGATCTCTGCATCAAACGACGATATCTTCTCGCCATCAAGACTCACACCGCCGCCCTTAATCAAACGCTTGGCTTCGCCATTTGTGCCGCAAAGCCCACTTTGAACCAAAAGCTGAACAAGCTTCATCGTAGCGTCAGCCACTTCATATTCCGGCATTTCGTCCGGGATTTCTTTCTTTGAAAAAAGCTTTTCAAAGCTTTCCTGAGCATTGGAGGCGTCTTCCTCACCATGATAAAGCCTCACGATCTCCCAAGCCAAACGCTTTTTGAGGATCATCGGGTTCATCCCTGATTCCAGCTCCTTTTTCACGCTCGCCAATCGCTCTGTATCATAGTCTGTAGCATAGCTGTAGTAATTTAAGATCAAGCTATCCGGGATGGACATCACCTTGCCATATTTATCAGCGGGGCTATCAAACACCGCTATATAGTTATTCAGCGATTTCCCCATTTTGTTCACGCCGTCGGTGCCCAAAAGGATGGGTGAAAGCACGGCAATCTGCTGTTCCATACCGTGATAGCGCTGCATATCTCTTCCACAGAGGATGTTAAATTTTTGCTCTGTGGCGCCCAACTCCACGTCGCTCTCGATGGCTACAGAATCATAGCCCTGAAGGATGGGATACATCAGCTCATGCATTCCCAATGACAAGCCCTGTTCATAGCGGCTGCGGAAAGTATCATGCGCCATAAATTGCGCCAGGGTAAACTTACCCAAGAGCTTTAAGACATCTGCCATACCCATGCTGCCAAACCACTCGCTTTGATAGCGGATCTCGGTCTGCTCGGGCTTGAGGATGGTAAAAAGCTGATCCATGTATCTTTCACTATTGATGCGCACCTGTTCATGCGTCAGCGGCGGACGGGAGTCGTCACGACCGGTGGGGTCACCGATCTGCGCCGTGAAATCTCCGATTATGATGACTCCTGTGTGCCCAAGATCCTGAAAATCACGCATCTTGCGGATGGGCACCAAATGGCCTATGTGGATCTCATGACCGGTGGGGTCGATGCCATACTTTATTCGTAGAGGTTTTCCGCTTTTGGCGCTCTTGGCAAGCTTGCCTTTTAGCTCATCCAACGGGATGATCTCCTCCACGCTCTTGCTTATGATCTTTAGTTCCTTTTCAAAGCTCATTTTCTATCTTCCTAGTGCTAATATTTATCAGTAAACCAGTTACCCAAAGCTGGGATTTCTTGTCAAGGGAAAGCAAAAATCTGAGATTCCGCGTACTTGCAAAGCGCTTAGACCCGGATTGGCGAGCAGCCAATAGCAAAGGCGCGTAAGCCTCTCGTTCGCTTTGGCACGAATGATCAGAGCTTCTTGCGTGACTACGGCAAAACTCGATTCCGGGTCAAGCCCAAAGAAACTAATGTAGCGATAGTTAGCAGCTAGAATATAAAGCGACAAGATGTCGATTCCACTCGGGAAGGCTGCTTCCAGCTGAAGCGCTGGTGGTTGCGCATGAGACATTGAGCGCTTACAAACCGCTCCTACTTTGGGGTGCTTGTAGCCGACCATCCGGGCAGGTAGTAAATCATGGTTCTCGACCTTCTAAACCTTCTAAACCAAAAAAGTCCAATTCGTGGACAGATTCTTCCGCTTGCTCGCTTTTAGTGTGCCATTTTGCTGCAGCTAAATGCCTGCAAAACATGGCATGCTCATGCCTTGCTCACCAGTCGCTCACCGCTCGGGACTGCAAGAGGTGAGAAGATAAGGACTTACAGGGTTCGTCCAAAAAGTGTAAACCAAGTGTAAATATTGCTCGAAAAGCACGATGCACACATCTAAAGACCTCCAAAACCCGGACCAAGGACAGCAGTCTCACGCCATCAAATTGCCGGCTTGACTCATGATTGCTTTGTTTTAGTTTGACATTCTTCATGATCGACACTGCTCAGGCTCCAAGCTCTCATGCGCCGGCACGAATATGTCATGTCAAAAAGGAAACTGCATAAAAAAGGCTGCCCGAATGTCGAGCAGCCATAGGTATCTATTATTCTATGAAAAGATTACCATCTGAGATGGGCAAAGGCTTTGTTTGCTTCTGCCATCTTGTGGGTATCTTCGCGTTTTTTGATGGATGCGCCTTCTTTTTTGTAGGCAGCCATGAGTTCTGCAGCCAGCTTTTCCATCATGGTCTTTTCGCTGCGGTTACGTGAGTTTGTGATGATCCATCTAAATGCGATGGCGCGGCCGGCTTTTTCAGTCACTTCGGTGGGGATCTGATAGTTTGATCCACCCACGCGGCGAGAGACGACCTTCACGAGGGGGCGCACGTTTTCCAGAGCGGTTTTGAAGACTTCCAGGGGTTCCTGTTTGGTCTTTTCTTTGATGATATCAAAGGCGCCGTAAACGATCTTTTCGGCAAGTGATTTCTTGCCTTTGACCATGAGGCAGTTCATAAATTTAGTGAGAACGACGTCGTTGTAGACGGGATCCGGGAGCACTTCCCGTACGATTGCTTTACGTTTTCTTGGCATCTAAATCCCCCTATTTCTTCTTAGGACGCCTGGTTCCGTATTTGGAGCGAGAGTTGGTTCGTTTTTCCACACCTGCGGAATCCAAGGCACCACGAACGATATGATAGCGAACACCGGGAAGGTCTTTTACACGACCGCCGCGAACGAGCACGATTGAGTGCTCCTGCAGGTTGTGTCCCTCACCGGGAATATAGGCTGTAACTTCAAATCCGTTTACTAGACGGACACGTGCGACTTTACGAAGAGCTGAGTTGGGTTTTTTGGGCGTAGTCGTGTAAACACGAGTGCATACTCCGCGCCTTTGCGGACATCCCATTAGCGCCCTGTTTTTCTTTTTCACCTCAACAGTGCTTCTTCCTTTTCGGATCAGTTGATTGATGGTTGGCACTGATATTCTCCTTATCTTTATTTCAGTGTATTAGGATAATTATTAGAAGTCAAGGATATCTTCCGCTTCTTCTTCCACCACCGGGTGGGCCAATTTGCTGATGATCTGGGCTACGGTATCGCCGTTTGCCACAGCTTCCTTGATCATATTATTATAGATCTTGGTTCCGGTTCCCACAGGGATGCGATGACCGAGAATGATGCTTTCTTTGAGCCCTTCCAAATGGTCGACGCTTCCTTCTATAGCAGCTTTTGTGAGCACCTTAGTGGTTTCTTGGAACGACGCTGAAGAAAGCCAGCTATCCGTCAAGAGAGAAATTTTGGTGATGCCCAAAAGCAGCTGTTCAAACTGAGCAGGTTGCTTGCCATAGGAGATCACTTCGCGGTTTTCGCGTTCCACCCTGATCTTGTCTACCACATCTCCCTGGAGGAAGCTGGTGCTGCCGCTGTCCGTGATGCGCACTTTCTTAAACATTTGGCGGATGATGACGCTGACGTGCTTGTCATCGATCTTCACGCCCTGTTTACGATAGATTTCTTGGATCTCGTTTAGGATCAGCATCTGCGCCTCGATCACGCCTTTTACCAGCATGTCGTGAGGATCCAGCGGTCCATCGGAAAGGGCGTCTCCGGATTCGACTCTATCACCTTGGTGGACAATGATACGCTTTCCGGTGGGGATGGCATATTTACGTCCGGCAAGGGCTTGTCCTTCGGAGACCACATCGCCTGATTCCACTATGCTTTCTTGCTCCGCGGGAACGACGTAGGAGTGGCCACAGAGGGCGGCGCCTTTCTTGACTGAGTCGCCGTCTTTGACAATCAAATCAAGTGAATTTGGAATCGGATAGATCACCGGCTTTTGCGTGCGTTTGGTGATCTGAACGCTTCTCTTTTTGCCCTCGACCACGATGGTGCATTTGCCGTCGTTTTCGGCATAGACCGTCTTGGGAGTGAGCACAAAGATTGTCTGGCGTTTGTCGTCATCTGTGGTGATCACCACTTGGCCATCGTTTGGAGCAAAGATGCCATTGGGCGGAGTCACAAAGATCTCACGTCCGGCTTTCTTGAGTCCACCGATGGTGACGATGCCGTCGATATCCGTGATCTGGGCTTTATCTTTGGGCACGCGGGCCTCAAAGAGATCCTGCACGCGTGGCAAACCACCGGTGATGTCACGCTGTTTGATCGTGACCCTGGAGGTCTGACCGAGGATGTCGCCTTGGTGCACAAAGCTGCCATCTTCCACGCGCACGGTGAGATCCGTGGGCAGAGGAATCAGGCGGATGCTGCCATCTTCATCCACAATCTTAAACTGTGGCTGTTTTTTGCGATCCTTGGATTCGATGATGACGATATCACGGCTAAAAGTGATATCATTGTATTCTTCTTTGTAAGTAATATCTTTGATGAAGTGTTCATAGTGCAGGGTACCGCGCGCGGTTGAGATCAAAGGATTGTTGAATTGGTCCCAAGAAAGAAGCTTGGTGTTGGTGGCGATCTTCTGCCCGTCCCGGACGTGGACTGTGGCAGCATATTCCACTTTGTATTCCTCGATGACCTTGCTTTGATCTTCTTCTTCGACGATGATGAGTTTGCCCAAGTGAGACACTGAGATCAATTGCCCTTGCGGGTTTGTCACGACGTTCATACGGTCAAATTTCACGATGCCATCATGGCCGGAGACTACTTCGGCGAGGTCAGTGGCGGTAGATGCGGCTCCACCAATGTGGAAGGTACGCAGGGTAAGCTGAGTTCCCGGCTCACCGATGCTTTGAGCAGCGATGACACCGACGGGATCTCCCATCTGCACTGGTTTGAGGGTCGATAGATTGCGACCATAGCATTTTGAGCAAAGTCCGCGCTCCGCTTCACAAGTGAGCACGCTGCGCACAAAGACGCTGATCATGCCATGATTTTGCATGGTCTTTGCTATCTTGTTGCTGATCTCTTCGCCAGCATGGACTATGACATCGCCGGTGGTGGGATCTACGATATCTTCGGCAGCATAGCGACCTTGGATTCTTTCGGCCAAGGATTGCACGATCTCATTGCCTTCTTTGAGCACTGTCATGTTCACGCCACGGTTTGTGCCACAATCTTCCATCGTGATGATGGCATTTTGAGCTACGTCCACCAATCGGCGGGTGAGGTATCCGGCGTCAGCTGTCTTAAGAGCTGTATCTGCGAGACCTTTACGAGCTCCGTGAGTAGAGACGAAATATTCGAGCACAGTCAGGCCCTGTTTGAAATTGGATTTGATAGGGGTTTCGATCACGTCTGCGCCACCGGTGGATCCTATCTTGGAAGGCTTGTCCATCAAGCCGCGCATAGCGCCAAGCTGCTTGATCTGATCCTTAGAGCCACGAGCACCTGACTTGTACATCATATAGATCGAGTTAAGTCCGTTGCGGGAGTGCGAAAGCTCTTCCATCATCTCGTCGGACACGCGGACAGTGGTTCTTTTCCATGTATCCACCACACGTCCCACGCGTTCGTTTTCTGTGATACCACCCTTTTGGTGGAGGTCCCAAATCTTTGCCACTTCAGATTCGGACTGAGAGATGATCTCGTCTTTGCGTTTGGGGACGACGATGTCGCCAAAGCTAAAAGTCACTCCAGCACGGGTTGCATAGGCAAATCCGATCTCTTTGAGGTCATCTAGGAAGATGGCGGTGCGTCTCTGTCCGACTGCTTCATAACAAAGCATGGCGAGGTCATTGATTTTGCCTTTGTCATAGGTAATATTTTGATATCCCACCTCACTCGGGATGATCTGGTTGAAGATCACTCTACCGACTGTAGTGATTAAATATTGATTGTCGATCTTGACTCTGATCCAGGTGTGTAGATCAAGATTGCGCTCGACAGACGTCTCACCCTTGACGCTGCAAAGCTGCTCATCCGTCTCATAGGCAGATATCACTTCATCCGGACCGTAGAAATGACGTACAGTAGTGATGTCTTCCGGGGGATCAGTTTCCGACATGGTCAGATAATAGCAGCCCAGAACGATGTCTTGGTTTGCGGCCATAGCAAGTCTGCCATTTGCCGGCAATAAGAGATTGCGGGTGGAGAGCATCAAGACCCGAGCTTCGATCTGCGCTTCCAAAGAAAGCGGCACATAGACGCCCATCTGGTCGCCATCAAAGTCTGCATTGAAGGGAACACAGACCATGGGGTGCAATTGGATCGCTTTGTTGTCCGTCAGGACGGGCATAAAGCCCTGAATTCCCAAGCGGTGAAGAGTGGGCGCACGGTTTAGGAGAACCGGGTAGTCTTTGACCACATCTTCTAGGATGCTCCAGATCTCCGGCTGTTTTTTCTCGATCAATTTCTTAGCGTTTTTGACCTTATCCACTTCTCCCATCTTTTGCAGACGTTCGATCAGATATGGTTTAAACAGCTCCACTGCCATCTCTTTGGGCAGGCCGCATTGATAGAGTTTGAGCTCCGGTCCGACCGTGATCACAGAGCGTCCGGAATAGTCCACACGCTTTCCGAGAAGGTTCTGACGGAAACGTCCCTGCTTTCCCTTCAACTGATCAGTTAGGGATTTTAGCGGGCGATTGCCACGACCGCGCACGGGACGAGCCTTGCGGCTATTGTCTATCAGAGCATCTACTGCTTCTTGCAGCATGCGCTTTTCATTGCGCAGAATCACCTCGGGGGCTCGAATCTCAAGCAGGCCTTTGAGGCGGTTGTTTCTGGTGATCACACGGCGATAGAGATCGTTGAAGTCCGCCGTGGCAAATCTTCCGCCTTCCAGAGGGACCAGAGGTCTGAGGGTGGGCGGCAACACGGGCAGGGCTTCCATGATCATGTTTGAAGGATTGTTTCCGCTCTTAATGAAAGCGTCAACGATCTTAAGCTTGTTGATCAGCTTCTGTTTACGCAGCGCGGATTCTTCAAGTTTGAGGCGAGTCCTAAGATCCAGAGCTTCGTTCTTGAGATTGATCCTATTCAAAAGCTCCCGGACAGCTTCCGCACCCATCATGGCGATGAAATTGTCTCCGACCTTGTCGCGGATCTCATAATATTCGTCTACTTCCAAAAGCTCCATCTTTTCATAGGGGCTATCGCCCGGATCGATCACGATGAAGGATTCATAGTAGAGCACGCGCTCCAGATCCTTGATCGTCATATCCAAAAGAGTGCCAATCTTGGAAGGAGCAGACTTTACAAACCAAATGTGCGCAATCGGCACCGCCAGCTGGATGTGCCCCATTCTAGTGCGGCGAACTCTGCTAGTGGTCACGAGCACGTTACAACGATCGCAGACCGTGTTTTGAAAGCGCTTCTTCTTGTATTTACCACAAGCACATTCATAGTCGCGTTCGGGACCAAAAATGCGTTCGCAGAAGAGACCGTCTTTTTCCGGTTTTAATGTACGATAGTTGAGGGTATCAGGCTTGGTCACTTCACCGTGAGACCATTCATTCATGATGGTCTCGGGAGAGGCTATCTTGATCCGAACTCCATCATATTCACCGGGTCGAACTTCACGTCTTGTATCTTTCATCCTATATTCCCCCTATTTGCCTTCCTCGTCCTTGACAAATTCGATGTCAAAGCCGAGAGATTTGAGCTCGCTTACCAGCACATTAAATGATTCCGGAACTCCCGGAGGAGGCGGATTCTCGCCACGTGTGATGGCTTTGAAGGCGTTGTTTCTGCCATCCACATCATCACTTTTGATGGTGAGCATTTCTTCGAGCAGATGCGCGGCGCCATATGCTTCCAGAGCCCATACTTCCATCTCACCCAAGCGCTGTCCCCCATGCTGAGCTTTTCCACCCAGAGGCTGCTGTGTGATGAGTGAGTAGGGACCCGTGGAGCGTGCGTGCATCTTATCCGCCACAAGGTGGTTTAGCTTCATCATGTAGATGATACCCACGGTGACTCTTTCCTTGAATGGGTATCCGGATTTCCCGTCATACAGCACCATTTTGCCGTCTTCGGCAAAACCGGCGGCTTTGAGCTCACTGCGGATGTCTTCGTTGCTGGCGCCATCAAAGATGGGAGTCTCCACTTCAAAGCCCAAGGCTTTGGCAGCAAGGCCCAAGTGGGTCTCCATGATCTGCCCGATGTTCATACGAGATGGCACACCCAATGGGTTTAGCACGATATCGACCGTGGAACCATCTTCCATAAAGGGCATATCTTCGATCGGGGCTACGATGGAGATCACGCCCTTGTTTCCATGACGTCCTGCCATCTTATCGCCCACTTCGATCTTGCGCTTTTTGGCAACATAGACTTTCACCATCTTACGCACGCCATACTGCAGTTCATCACCGTGTTTGATGCGTTCGCGAGATTTCTTGTAGATGTTTTCACTTTGCTCCAAAGACTGCTTGATCTTCAGAGTCACATCTTGATAGATGATATTATTTAGGTCACTGTCTTCGACCATCTCGACATCTAGGTCTAGCTTTTTGAAGTTGATGCGTTTGATGTCTTCTTTCGTGATCTTTTTACCGGGCGCGATAAAGGGAACACCTGTCTTTTCATCCCAGATAGTTTTGGCGACCTGTCCCAAAAGGATGGCAGATAGCTTTTCTTCTTTGAATTCTTCTACCTTTTTGCGACGTAAAGCTAGGTCTTCCTTGAGCTTTCTGATCTGCTCATCGTGCTCGTCTTCCATGTCTGTGCCATCTTCAAGGCGGGAAAACACTTTGACGTCGATGACCACACCTTCCATCCCGGGTTTCGCTTTGAGAGAGCTGTTTGTAAAGTCTCCGGCGCGATCGCCAAAGAGGGCACGCATGAGATTCTCTTCCGGTGAAGGATCTATCTCGACGGATTTGGGAGTGACCTTACCAACGATGATGTCGCCGGCGTGGATCACGGAGCCGACTCTGATAATGCCTGTCTTATCCAGATTGCGAAGGGCATGGGAGGGCACATTGGGGATGTCATATGCCAATTCCTCGCGTCCATTCTTGACGTTGCGAACCAGCACTTCCATCTCTTCAATATAGACGGAGGTGAGGCTATCTTCACGAGCAACTTTCTCGCTGATGATGATAGCATCCTCATAGTTGTATCCATACCATGGCATGAAGGCGACCATCATATTGGTCCCCAATGCCAGTCTATTGTCTTCCACACAAGCTCCGTCAGAGATCGGCTGACCTTTGCGTACTGTATCCCCGATCTTTACGATGGGGCGTTGATTTGAGCATGTGTCTTGGTTTGTGCGGATAAATTTCTTAAGATATATACGGTTTTGACTGCCTAGATATAGGGCTTCATCCTTTTCGTTTGTTGCTTTGAGATCTATATATGCACTCGTGACATTGACCACTGTAGCATCATATGGCGCGACTGCTACATCTGAGGTACCCATGGTGGCGATCTTCTCCATTCCCGTCCCAATGATGGGAGCTTGGGGATTGATCAAAGGCACAGCCTGGCGCTGCATGTTTGAGCCCATCAAGGCACGGTTTGCATCGTCATGCTCCAAAAAAGGAATCATCGCGGCTGAGACGGATACCATCTGCTGGGGAGCGACGTCCATATACTGAATCTCGGAAGGAGTGACCTGTACAAACTCACCCTTCTCGCGGGCAAAGACCAAGTCGTCAATAATCCGGCGATCATCGTCCAGATGCACGTCTGATTGGGCAATAATGTATTGATCTTCTTCGGACGCATCCATATAGACATATTCGTCAGTCACCCTGCAATCGACCACCTTACGATATGGGGTTTCCACAAAGCCGAGTTTGTTGATCCGGCTATAGATGGCTGGTGACACGATCAAGCCGATATTGGGGCCTTCAGGGGTCTCAATCGGGCAAACTCTGCCATAGTGGGACGAGTGAACGTCACGGACTTCAAAGCCTGCTCTATCGCGCGCCAAGCCGCCGGGACCCAAGGCTGAAAGGGCGCGTTTGTGTCTCAAGCCTGCCAAAGGATTCGTCTGCTCCATAAATTGGGAGAGCTGTCCGGTGAGGAAAAAACCCTGCACGACATTGATGAGGGCGTTGCTATTCACAAGGTCATGAACGGTAATCTCATCGATATTAGAGATCGCCATGCGTTCTTGTATGATCCTCGAGACCATGGAAAGGCCAGAGTTGTACTGTTCTTGCAGAAGCTCGCCCACTGTGCGAACACGGCGGTTTGAGAGATTGTCGATATCATCTACTTCTTCATCACCATTGTAAGTGTCGATGAGAGTCTTGAAGATATTGACAAAGTCTTCGACGGTGAGGGTCATTATGGATTCATCCACATCAATTCCCAGACGAGTGTTGATCTTGTAGCGACCGACTTCCCCGAGGTTATATCGCTTTTCATTGAAGAACATACGATCCACAAGCTGCCGTGCAGCTTCCAGGGGAGCATCTTCGCCGGGACGTATCAAAGAGTAAATCTTCTTAAGGGCATCTTCTTGGTTTGTGGTTGGATCCTTGGCGATGGTGTTTTCGAGCACTTTGCGTGCTATCTCATTGTTGGATCCGATAAGTTCCACTTTTTTGATCTTATGCTCGGATAAGATTTTGATCAAGGTATCATTAACCTGCTCATTGGCAAAGGCAATGGGCTCTTCTATGCCATCGACCGTGATGTCTTTGAAAAGATACCGATTTTTAGCCTCGGAGACATTGAGAGTCTCACTGCTGTAGAAAGTTTTGCGAAGGTCGTGATTTGTTGAGATGCCGATTGCACGCAGCAATGTAGTCACCGGCAGTTTACGACGTTTGTCGATATGGACAAACATCACGTCATGAATATCGATATCAAATTCCAGCCAAGATCCGTTGTAGGGTATGACTTTTGCAGAATACAGGGTCTTACCTGATGGGTGCTTATCGGATGAGAAGAACACACCGGGAGAACGTTGCAATTGAGAGATAATCACGCGTTCTGCGCCATTTACGATGAATGTACCCTGATCTGTGACCAAGGGGATCTCGCCCAAAAAAACGTCTTGTTCAAGGACGTCTTTGCTTTCGCGTCCAGTTTCAGTATTTTCAAACACAGAGAGACGCAGCTTCGCTTTTAGGGGAGCTTGGTAGGATAGATTACGCTCACGGCATTCATCTATGGTATATTTTTCCTGCAGAACATTATATTCGATGAATTCCAACAAGAAATTACCTTTATTGTCTTCAATCGGGAATATGGATTCAAAGACGGCCTGCAGTCCTCTTTTTGCCCGACGCTGGGGATGTATATCCTTCTGCAAAAAATCGTTAAACGAATCAACCTGCATTGCAAGAAGATTGGGAATCTCTACTTCGGGAATACCCAGTTCGGCAAATCTTCCGGAGATACGGGAATAACTTTTGATCTTTCTCAAAAGCTCACTCCTTTGTGCTTTTGTCGCACATTCGGTATGGGTTAGTACTTTGCATCTTATACGCTACGTTCAAGCGGCTCATAGTTTTGAATGACACATCAATTTGGGTGGATTCGGGCTTTTTAGTGCCTGCTCAGCTAATTGAGTCCAAAAAAAGTCCGGGTGGACTTTTTTTGGACATATGTTTTGGCCGAAAAGCCGATTACTTGAGTTCGACAGTTGCGCCAGCGTCTTCAAGTTTTTTCTTAGTTGCTTCGGCTTCTTCTTTGCTAACTTTTTCAGCGATCGCTTTAGGAGCGCTATCGACCAGGTCTTTGGCTTCTTTGAGGCCAAGGTTGGTGATTTCGCGGACCACTTTGATCACATTGATCTTCTTGTCGCCGGGGCTGGCAAGGATCACGTCAAATTCACTCTGTTCTTCTTTCTCTTCAACAGCGCCGGCAGGAGCGGCAAATGCGGCCACAGGAGCAGCGGCGGATACGCCAAATATTTCTTCCATTTCTGTGACGAGTTCAGAGAGCTCGAGAACGGTCATTTCTTTAATCAGGTCAATTACTTGTTGTTTTTTATCGGACATCTTTCCTCCATCGGATATATGAATAATTTTTTATTAGCTGGCATCAGCTTGTTTGTCTTTGATGGCATCTACCGCATAGATGAATTTGCGGATAATACCCTGGTTGACCGCCATGAATCCGGTAAGCGGAGCAGTCATGCTGCCCAACACTTTTGCCAGGAGTTCGTCGCGGGTAGGAAGGCTGGCTAGATCGGCAAGTTCTGCCTGACCATATACGTGTCCTGCCACGTATCCGACTTTAAAGTTTGGAAAGTCGGCGTCTTCCATTACTTCTTTTTTGAACTTTGCTACTACACGAGCGGGGGACACTTCATCATCGAGGCAAATGGCCACAGCTGTGGGGCCTTTAAGATGATCGTCCAGCTCAGTAATACCGAGTTCGTTAAGTGCAATCTTGAGCAGGGTGTTTTTCTGCACCAGGTAATCCACATTATCATTGCGGAAGCGGTTGCGCAGCTCGTTCACCTGTTCGATGTTTATTCCCTTGTAATCCACCAGTACGATCGCCTTTGCGCCACGTAGTCTTTCGACCAGGTTCTTGACTTTGTCTATTTTAAATTGTTGAACCATTATTGTGCCTCCCCTTAGCTTTTAGCTGCCAAGGTTGCGCTTGCGACCTGTAGTTTGACTCCGGGTCCCATGGTGGTGCACAGAGTGATGCTTTTGATAAAGACGCCTTTGAGTGTGGCAGGGCGTTCTTTGAGAACCGCAGCAAGGATAGCCTTGATATTTTCTCTCAGCTTATCTTCTTCAAAGCTGACTTTACCGGCAGGGATATGTAGATTTGCAAACTTATCGACACGATAGGTCACTTTTCCACCTTTGGATTCTTCCACTGCTTTGGCTATATCCATTGTGACGGTTCCCACTTTGGGGTTTGGCATCAGTCCACGCGGACCAAGGACTCGGCCTAATTTACCGATACGTCCCATAAGGTTTGGTGTGGCGATCACCACGTCAAAGTCAAACCACCCACCGGTGATTTTTTCGACGAGATCGTCCACGCCTACGTAATCGGCTCCAGCATTTCTGGCTTCATCTGCTTTGTCACCTTCAGCAAAGACAAGAACGCGCATGGTCTTACCCGTTCCGTGGGGAAGCACCAGCGAGTTTCTGATCTGCTGATCTGCTTTGCGAGGATCTACGCCAAGATTGAAGTGAACTTCGACAGTTTCGTCAAACTTCGGAGCCGGCAGGCTCTTCAGAAGCTTGATGCCTTCATCGAGTTCAAATCTCTTTTGGCGATCAAACATCGCATAGGCGACTTTGTACCTTTTACTATGTTTCATTGACTCTCCTTTATGAATACTATCTCCTGCATCGTCACATTAGCCGTCGATGGTGACGCCCATGCTCCGTGCAGTACCTGCGATCATACTCATAGCGGATTCAAGGGAATGGCAATTCATATCCTGGATCTTGAGCTCAGCGATAGTCCTGAGTTGGGCTTGATTCAGCTTCCCGACTTTTTCTTTGTTAGGAACAGATGAACCCTTAGCCAGTCCAGCTTCTTTTTTGATAAGAACGCTGGCAGGAGGTGTCTTGATCTCAAAAGTGAAAGATTTATTTTTGGCCACATAGATTACTACCGGAAATACCATTCCGGGTTGATCCTGGGTCTTTTCATTAAATTGACGGCAAAATTCTGGTATATTCACACCCACCTGACCCAATGCAGGGCCGACGGGCGGTGCCGGAGTCGCTTTGCCGGCAGGCAATTGCAACTTCAGGATTGAAACGACGTCTTTTGGTTTCGCCATGATATATATCCTCTTGTATCTATAATCTATTTTTTGATTAGTTCTACCTGACTTCCACTAAGCTCAACGGGAGTGCGACGCCCAAATACTGTCACATCAATCACCAGCTTATTACCGTCATCGGCAGTCTTTTGTACTATGCCCTCAAAATCTGTGAACGGACCGGCAATCACCTTGACCAGGTCGCCCGGCATATAAGAAAACTTTTTGAAATCCCGATCAGGATCCGCGATTCCCAATAACCTGTCCACTTCATCCTGCGGCAGAGCGACGGGATCTTTGTGCTCTTTGCTCATACCCAAAAAACTGGTGACACCCGCCAAGCCCAAAATATAAGTCTTCAGCTCGGGGGTCAAATCTGCTTCCAGGATCACATAGCTGGTAAAGACCTTGCGCTCGCGCTCAATCTTCTTGCCGTCGCGAATGATAAAAGTTTTGCGCACGGGTACTAGGATCTGCCCGACAGATTTCTCCATCTCTGTTCCTTTCAGACCCTGCTCAATGGCGGTCTTTACTTTGTTCTCGAAACTCGAGTAGGTATGTAGGACATACCACTTCATTGCCACAGGTCTTTCCCCTTAAAAAAGCAGTTCCAAGATGCGCGAAAAGCCAAAATCCACCAAGGACAAGAAGATCGCTACGATCGCGGACATTACTATGACCACCATCGTGCCTTCCTTAAGATCGTCCCTACTGGGCCAGCTTACTGATTTCATCTCGGAGCGTACATCGCGGAAAAAGCGACTTACAGTTTCTAATTTCATCTAATTCACCAAATACCTGTTTGGGCCAAAAGCCGCAAGAATTAAAATGTGGCAGGACAGGCAGGAATCGAACCCGCAACCCCCGGTTTTGGAGACCGGTGCTCTACCAGTTGAACTACTGTCCTGCAACATATATTTACAGCAGTCTAGCGCTGCTTGTGGTTTGTG
>Ga0334898_1001904_pt1 | contig 20960 bp, 27 predicted proteins | sample GraSluR3_MG_10_FD_207228 | JGI IMG/M metagenome (GOLD analysis project Ga0334898, IMG submission 207228) | Sludge microbial communities from methane-producing bioreactor in Wageningen University, Netherlands - Granular Sludge_3_08-R3 | ecosystem: Engineered > Bioreactor > Anaerobic >... | reverse complement strand
TGATGATTTTTCAGTGAAGTATTACCGATTTTCTACCTTTTGCCCTAAATCCTTATAAATAAACCTTCTTGGTAGGACACTTTAGAAAAAAACCGGTAAAATTCTCAAACTAAAAATCCGTTTTTTCGGTAAAAACCGGCATTTTTCTCAAACTAAAATTTTAGGCTATTCTCTTACGCACATAAGGATTTAAACCTAAATTCACTTTTCTCAAAATACCTACAAAGGGATAGTATCATTTAAAACGAGAGAAAATCCGTTTTTGGTAAAGCATTTTTATAAAAACAATTAAATACATACTACATCCTTAATATTTGTTTCACTTCAGCGAGAAATTTTTCTTTTGATTCTTTTTTGTATTTTTCGAAAAGTTTCTGTTCAGTTTCATTCAGTTGTCTTTTACTCCAGCCTTTTCTTCCGTTATCGAAGAATGGATCAAAGATGTCTCTCGTCCCTTTGAGTGTGGTCGGCTTTAAACCAAGAATTTCAGCGACCTTTTGAATAGCCTGGGTTTGGTTTAAGTCTTTATAAAGATCTTCGTGACCAAAACGGCTTAAATAGCAGGACACAATATAGACATCGTCTTTGTTTTCAATTTTTGATCTTGTGCCGGAAGGTTTGTAGTTTTTCTCCAGTTCTTCTCTTGCCATAACAAGGTTGGCCATCGCTTTTTGAAGATCTCTTTTTTGCTCACCAGAAGCAGAAAAGTAGAGCTTTTCTACTATTTCGAGTGTTTCTTCCGTATAGGTGAGCAATGATTTAATATCCATAATTATGTCCGTAATGTTAATAGCATAATTATAGTTAATCAGATTATTATATTAATGTCAATAGTATAAAAACATAGCATTAACGATAATTGAATTAAAGTATTTGTATTGGAATGTAAAAAGTTTCTCTATGAAAGCTTTTTAGGGTGTTTTTGACTATAGAATGTGTTTGTTAAATTGTTAACTATACGGAGGAATTAAATGCTGGCTAAAAAATATAAAGATCGAAATTCCTTGTGCAGGTGGATAAAAAGGAATCGTGGATTGCTCCAGGAAGAGACCGGGATTAACTTTATGCATATGGTTATCGTTGATGATATTCTTATTGCTCATCCTAAGTGCCATCCGTACTTCAAAATTATTATTAAACCTGAGTTTATTTTTACCAAAGAAAGCCTGAAGCACATCGAGCAAACCTTACAGATGGAATTCAAGAAAGCAAAATTTATTGGCGTGATTATCCTTGCAGAAAGGTTTTCCATAAACCCCTGGGAATATTACAAGGCTCTCAGAGAGCATGTTGGGCTGGTTTTACCGTTTTACTTAAAGGCTGATCAGGATAAAAAGAAGCCGGTCTTTATTTGTACAGACCCTTTAGACTAAATATTAATTCCTTTTGTGTACCAGGCCCCACGGGTTTTGCCATGTTTGATTAAATACCCTTTATCGACAAGATCTGCTAAATGTTTTTTAATTGTGTTTTGATTGGCTTCTAATTTTTCTATCAATTCAGAAATCGTCGTACGTTCCTTGTTTTCGAGTATCTCCATAATCTTTGCTGAAAGCTCAGGCAACTCAAGCATATATCGAACATCTGTTCCTATTTTATTTTCCAGCCGTATTTTATGCTTTTGAAGCGTCCTTAAAAAGAACATCAGCCAGGGCTCATAGTCTGGATCTGCTTTCAATGTAGATTGTGTTTCTCTCAATGCCCTGTAATAGCCTTCTTTATTGTCTTCCACAATGGATTCTATCGAACAATAAGGCGTATAAAGATAGCCAGCTTTTAAGAGAAGCAAAGCGGTCAGGGCACGAGAAATTCTGCCGTTGCCATCCTGAAAGGGGTGAATCGCAAGAAAAGTAACCACAAAAATGCCTATGATAATTAAAGGGTGCAGGGCTTTGTCATTTAAAATAGATTGTGTCCAGTCAACGAGCTCTCGCATCATTTGCGGTGTTTCAAACGGCGTAGCGGTTTCAAAAACGATACCAAGCTGGTTGCCCTGTGCGTCATAGGCTGCCACACTATTGGAGAGTTTTTTGTATTCTCCCCGGTGCTTTTCATCTTTGGTTGAATATTGCAAAAGTATTTTGTGGAGCTGTTTTATATAGTTTTCATTAAAAGGGATCACTTCCCAGTTCTCAAAAATCGTTTCCATAAGCCGGGCATAGCCGGCCACTTCTTCTTCATCTCTTGAGGCAAAAGATTGTCTGTCTATTTGAGATAAAAGGGCTTCAACTTCTTTATCAGAAAGTTTATTGCCTTCAATTCTGTTTGAAGAGCCTATACTTTCAATAGTTGCGACTTTTTTGAGGGCTTTTAATCTTTCAGGAGAGAGCTTATCAAGGGCTTTCCAGGAGCCTTTGAACTCATCAATTTCGCTAATGATGAGCAGCATTTCCTGTGTGATTTGTATTGCGTCTGGTTTAATCAAAAGGCCTCAATCATATTTAATTATATCTAATAATATTTAATTATACCTGATTGTAGTTAATAATGCTATTCTAGAGATTTAGCTACGTTTAGGTTACAAAAATTTTGCTTTTATTGTTACAACTTTTTAAAATAACCTTTTTTTAAAGCAATTGTTCTTATTGAGAGGAATTTCTTAAAGTACAATGTACCAACGCTCCCTCTAGGAAAGTTTCATATGAAGATTAACCAGTTATCCCCTTTGAGTTTTACATCAAAGATTAAATTTGTTTCTGATGAAGAATTTAAAAACCGTACAGCCGGTGAATCACGAGATTGGTCAAACAGACTTTATATAGGAGACCCTTGGGACGATGTTGTTGTAGGCTCGCACGCATTAACAGAAGATATTTACGGATGCAATGCAGGCGGTCTATCAAATACGATTTCTAAAGACGTTGTCATGTTTCATTTTAAACCGGCTGCAGTGAAATATTCACAAGATAGGTTTCAGGATAAAATTCGTAACGCCCTGAGCCAGATGGGGCAATATACAGACAAGCTTGGTGGCCTCATTATTGGGGGCAAGATAGCAGCCTCTGGTGACTTTAATTATGAGAACAGCAAAACTCTTTCTCAAAAACTCGAAGAACTTTTCGGCTCTGTGAAAGCTTCTGTGACAAAATTTTGGGGGCAAACAAGATCGGATGCCTATACCAATATATTCTATTCAGGCGAAGAAGATGTCTGGTATGTAAACCACAAAAATGGTCCGATACATTCAGCAGATGATATTAAAAACGCCTATTTCACTATAGAGGTTGCTGATCAAGACGAAGTTTACATTGGTGAACAGAAAATTGATAAATTCGATCTCAAACGGGGCTATCGGAGAATATCCGGTGGTTATGAACTTGATTTGCAGCCACCAAATGAATATTATCAGTCGCAATATGATTATACGGATCCATCTTTAAAAGAAAGAACAAAAGTAAAACTTTTCCTTGGTGATTTTGGCCAAGATCCGTTAACGCTTTGGGTTGAACCTAAAACAGAAAGCCAAATGGTAATGGTTTTAGAACGAATGGATGAAATTAAACAAGCACCCCTTTTCAGAAATGTTCAACAAATTCAATATGATGGCCAAATGCCTGTTGAAGGGTTTGAAGAAATTGCTGAAGGCTCAAATGGAAAAAAGGTTTTTGAACATAAGCTTTAAAAATACCTCTTGAGCGAATTTTAAGCTTTTTTAAAATGTAACTTAAGGAAAGTTATCTCTTAACGTGTCTGTTATTTTGGCATTTCTCGTCTATGTGTGCTCGATAGTCCGTAATCAAAAGCATATTCAATACATTTAACCAAGAACATACCCTACAAATCCCTCATAAAAACTTTAATATCGATTTTTTTCCAGCCATACTCATCTTCTTTAAATGTAATTCTGCCAAAAAGCATTTTGCCGGCATCTAAAAGCCTTGAGACAACTTCATTCTGTGCCCGGGGAATATACCCTAGCTTCTGATTTGATTCCGTTAATACCAGTATAGCAAGGCCATCGTGTTCATTTGAAGCCTCTCGCCTTAAAAGGAGCTTTTGTCCTATCTGCAACCCGGGAAAAAGTGCGTCCATATCATCAACATAGGATGTGCCGGCTATGTGACAATCCATCAGGAAGATTTCATTGGAATAGGGTAAAGGCATTTCGCCTTCTCTTTTAATCAGCTCTATTTTTTTAGGATCATAAGGAACTAAGTTATTATCCATAGCTGTTTACACACAAAATTCTGCTAAAATACTTTCCAGTGCTTCCTTTTCTATTGAAAGCTTTTGTATTTCTTCATCCATCTGATGAACCTGTAAGCTTACCCAGACTTCATCCTGAAGCTTTGCTGCAATATCACAGGGAAAAGAATTGTTTCTTGTTTGAATTTTATTAATAATGGCGACTATTTTCCCCTTTAAGACAGCACACCGATCTTCCAGATACTCTATCGATGATTTTTGGGTTATTTCTGCGGGTTGATCACCTTCAATAATCATTGCTAGCGTTCTTAATGTAGCCAGGTCAGCATTTTTATAGGCTTCAAGAACTTGAAACCATAGTTGCTTTTCCTTTTCTGTCACATTAGGATTGACATCTGGATGTAATAGAAAAACCAGCCTTTTATAAATATCTTTGAGTTCTTTGCTTTCTTCCTTGCTGAGGGATTCTGCTTCTATGCGTATTTGTGCTTCTAGCAATTGCTGAAAAAGAGCATCCATTTGCTTTTTCCATTCCTGAAATTCTTCATCAAGCTGCTTTTCGATATTTTCCAGCGTGACAGGTTTATTATTGTTAATTAAAGCCTGAATAAGCTGAATCTTTCTTCTCATTCGACGAATAGCACATTCCAGGCTGAACTTTTCATATCCTTTAAACCCTATTTTAAGCTGATATTCAGCTTCCAGGTTTGGGATGGTATGGTTTATCAGCTGGTCATATTCCTCTATTTTGGAGGAGAGTTCATTTTTAAGAAAAGATACTTTTTCTGTCAGTTCGATAACCCTGGGGTGTACTTGAATTTCTGCCATTTTCTTACCCCATAAACCTGCCGTACCAGACAACTTTTCCAATTATTGCGACTTCCTGATCTGATTTAAAATCAATAATATAGGGCTTATAGACCGTATTGTCACTTAAGACTTCCATTTTGTAATTGGGGAGGCATTGCGTTCTCTTAACAACAAGTGATTCCCCTAACCTGATGACATAAAGTCCATCTTGCGGGGTGTTTTTAGAATGATCAACCAGGATCAATTCACCATTTCTAATGGTTGGTTCCATTGAATCCCCTTCAGCCGTAATAGCAGATAAATGGCCAGGTAAAGAAGAAATATGCTGGTTCATCCATTGTCTGTTAAAAGCGACAAGACTAAAGACTTTTTCTTCCTGGACATTGATTCCATTGCCGGCAGCGGCTTTTAAGTCTAAATAAGGGATATGAACAAGGTTATCGCTACTTTCTTTGGAGATTAAATCATTTCTATGATCAGCTTTAACAATGCCTTTTTTCTCAGTGGTAAAAAGGTCCCCTTCGTCTTTAAATATCCAATCAGAATTCACGTTATAGTCATTGATGAGTTGACTGAGGAGGTCATAGTTAACATTAAAGCGATTTTTTTCATAATCCCGGAGGCTTCTCTCCGAGATATTAAGTTTTTTTGCAAACTCAATCTGGCTCAAATTGAGAGCTTTTCGTATTGATTTTAGTTTCTCTCCGATATTAATTGCCATAAATTACCTAACTATTTTTGCCTATTTTTATTATTTCAAGATTGACAATCGGCAAATAATAACCTATTATAAAATTATTCAATCCGGTTAACTTTTTAACAAAGATAGCATAAATGCAGAACAATTGCACTTATTCAGAAACAATTTTAAACATACGGAAAAAACTGTTGGAACAGAATATTCCGCAACGAAGAATCGCCAAAGACCTGAATGTCTCTGATGCTTTTATCAGTATGCTTTTGCGAGGAAAAAGGCGGTCGTGCCGATTTAATATCTGGGTCAAAGAAAATCTGGGAGTTACCGTAACAAAATGAAAAATTTTGCCGACAAAAAGAAGACTTCTTTGATTTGGCTAAGTTCTAACCAGGCTTGCAAACTGCTTAATATTAAACGGGAAACACTCCTTAAAAATTGCCGTTTGGGTAAATATGAATCAAAAAAGGTAAAACTCAATGGTAAAAGAGATATTCAGGTATTACTACAATCTTTGCCTGTTAGAAGTCAAAATAAATATTTTTCAGAGAAATATTGCCTATTAGAAATGACTGAAATCGACAAAGAAATACGGCAAGATTTTGCTTATGATGTTGATTTAAATCTTGACCTGTTTCGTAGTGCCCCGGAGTGGTCAAAAAAGCAGGCAGAGAAGTATTTAACGTTATTGAATCAAACAAAAAACTTAAAAGGTGAAGTTCTCAAAGATTTTATCTTTCACTGGAACAAACAAAATCCTGATCTTAAAACATCCTATTCCCGGTTATTAAAAGCCAGAAAAGACTTTGAAGAAAGTGGACTTGTGTCACTTTTATCTAAACACGGTTCACGAATAGGTAAAACCAGCCTGAAACCAGAATGGTTTAAGCATTTCAAAAAGCTTTATCTGGTAGAAGGAGCCCCGTCTGTCAATAGTTGCTGGTTGATGACACTCGGTCACTTCAAACAAGTTGAAGATATTGATCTCAATAATTTTCCATCAGCTCAAACCTTTTACAGGAGGCTTCTTAAGGAAGTACCGAAACAATCAATTTACCTTGCCCGATTTGGTAAATCTGCCTGGAATAGGAAATACGGTAATTATGTTGATAGAAATTATTCTCAAATTGCTGCCGGGTCTTGCTGGGTGTCGGATCATGCCCAGGTTGATGTGGCCGTGCTGGATAAATCCGGCAAAGTTGTGTTTCCCTGGATTACTGCCTGGAGAGATTTTAAAACCTCTAAATGGCTGGGCTGGCTGCTTCACTGTGAGGCTCCTAATTCAGATCATATCTTCCAGAGTTTTTATTACGCTGCCAATGAATATGGCCTTCCGGAAGATGTGTATATTGATAACGGCAAAGACTATAGATCAAAAGACTTTGCCGGTGGCCGGAAGGTTGAGACTGTTCTCATTGACGAGAAAAAATCAACGGCCATGCTTATGTTGTTAGGCATTAAGCCACATTTTGCCCTGCCGTATAACGCCCAGACCAAGCCAATAGAAAGAGATTTTCTCAAGAATAAAGAATTTCTTAGTAAACATTTTGTTGGCTATCGGGGCGGCAATATCACGGAAAGACCAGAAAAATTAAAAACAGAAATTAAAAACGGTAAGATAATAGCTTTTGCAGATTTTAAAAAGGTCTTTGATGATTTCGTTATCAATGTTTTAAACAAAATGCCCTCTAAAGGCAAGGTTCTTAAAGGTAAAAGCCCGGATCAACTTTTTGCTGAAGAATTTACCGTCAAGAAAACAGTCTCTCAGGATGCTTTAATGCTTTTCTGTATGAGAACCTCAAGGGCTGTAACGGTCGGTCGCAATGGCGTTCGGGATTCAGCCCTGCAAGTCACCTACTGGGCTGAGTGGATGAGCCCGCTCAAGGGTGAAAAAGTTTATCTCAGGCGGGATATTAACGCCTATCAGGAAGCATGGGTATTTAAGGCAAAAGATGATAGCTATTTAGGCAAAGCACAGATGGCGGAGCTTGTCCCGGCATTAGCAAGAACAGATATTGAAAAAGCTAAACTAAAAGAAGCCCTGGCTGCAAAGAACAGAGACAAGAAGATCGCTCAGGCCTATCTGGAATCCAGAAATGCTATCGATCCACTGGAAAAAATGAATATGTTGAAAGCCGGTGTGGCAGCGTTAAACCCCGATAAGAGCCAGCCAGACCCCAAAATTATGAAAATGCCGAACACGTTTATGGATAAAGTGATCAAACAGGAAGAGGAAAACGAAAAAGTGGGTACATATGACCTTTCTGCGTTCGTGCGGGAAAAAGAGGCGGAAGAGCCCATTTACCTGTTTGAAACCGACAAGTATTATGCCGAGTTGGCCAAAAAGAAGGAGAGTTTATGAATCGCTTAATTTATAGACTGAAAAACCTCATGGAAGAACGCACCCTGAGCCAGGCCTATATTTGCAGGGCCACAGGGTTATCCAATACCGTTTTAAGCCGGTGGCTCAGCAACACCTATGAAGGTGATGTGCAAAAAGTTTGCAGCATCATTGAAAGCTTTCTGCAGAGAGAGTCTGAAAAATACAGCACCAGAAAGCTTGATTTTGTGATGACCTCCGTCGCCAGAAAAGTCTTTGAAGTGGCTCGCATTGCCCATATTGATTGCGAGATCGGTGTTTGTTACGGTCAGGCAGGTTTAGGTAAAACACAGGCAGCCAAAGAATATGCCTCTCTGAATCCTGATGTCATTTTAATCGAGGCGGATTTAGGCTATACCACCCGGGTCTTGTTTTCTGAAATCCATAAAAAGCTTGGCCTCGATGGTGGCGGGATGATCCATAGCCTGCTTGAAGATATCATTGCCAAGCTGAAAAACTCCGGAAGACTTATTATTGTTGATGAGGCGGAACACCTCCCTTATCGTGCCTTAGAGCTTATCCGCAGGATTCACGATAAATACAACTTAATGAAAACACTGTATAGTATTCGTTCAAGTATAGTACATACAGGAGAAGTCAAAAAAAACAAGGATATTAACCATTATTTTAAATTGTTAGCCGATATAGCGAGACAATCAATATTATTATATATTGAGGATAAGGAAATCTTCTCTGAAAAGAAAATGCTGGAGCTATCATTGTGTGACAAAGACTGTTAAGTTATGAGATTAATAGACTTCATCTGGTTACAATATTTGATACAAGCCTTATTATTATATTAAGAAGCCAATTTCTTTCAGTTTTTTCCATTGTTATTGGTTTTTGATTAAGAAGCTCTAGTTTATTGTTTAAAACTTCAATTTCTTTTTTTAAGCTTTGCTGGTTAGTATCAATTTCAAAGGTATATCTAAGTGTTCGAATACTTAATGGAAAAAGCTTTTTATTCAACTTTTTAATATAGAAAAATTCATCACTTTTCGGGTCAAGTTCCTTTAAAGCTTTATCAAGATGGTATATATATGTCATAGCAACAGAATAAAATCCAGAAAGTGATAAATTAATCAAATGTATGTCTAAATTACCTTTTAAGGTTTCCTTTGCAATAATTTCTAGAACATTTAGAATATTAACGATACTTTTACCTTCATACATTAATACTCCTTCAGAGAAAATATCAGCTATTTCAATTGGTATTACGGGATTTTCATATGTTAAATAGTCTACTTCTGTTGTGATTAGGTGTGGGTTCCATTCAAAGAATTCTGGATATTCTTCTTTTTGTAAGATGATATAGTCACCAAACTCTAATTCAGCACAAGACACTCTTTGTAGGTAACTAATAATTTTATTCCAATTTAGTTTATCTTTTTCTGATATCCACTGATTACCATCAAAATTTTGTAAATACTTAAATGTATTATCAATTACCTTTTGTCTTGTATCTTTTCGAAATTGATTAAGTGCAATTATTGCACTAATAAGTAAGGTAATTAAAATTAAATACTGTATGAACGTATCTATATTCATCTTATTAATATATCTAAAACGAAAATTATTTTGCAATATTTAAATAAGCATTCTTTAATAATATAGATTTCAGTCAGTATTATATCTTGCAATAATTCTTTCTGCTTGTTTATCATAAGTATTAGCCACTTCTCTCAAAGTAGTTGCTAATCTATAGTAACCAGCGTTTTCAGTTTCTTCAGCTTTTTGTCTGTATTTTAATGCAAGATCTTTTTCGGGTTTACCTGTTGGATCAACTTTATGAACGCCACGTGAACGACGAATAGCGATATAGAATCCAGCCCTCATCGGTTCAGAATCTTTTTGATTGAGAGCATTTGCAACAGTTTTATTTATCCAGAAACCATCTGGATCACGAGGGCAGTAAAACAAAACTTTTCCAACATTAATAAGAGCCACTTCAAAGCGACCGGAATCTAAACTGGATTTCTTAACTCCTTCTAGCCAGTGGTTAAATTTTTCATCATCAAAACTTCCATCATCAAGGAAACCTGGCGGAGTATGATTAAAAGCAAGGAGGCCTGCCTTGCGGCCCTGAAGGCTCTCAAGATGACTGATTATATCAGGATCAAAGAAGAGCCGGACAAAGAAGCGATGGTTGACCTCGATCAGGTAACGCTGGCAAAAGTTGGAGCCTCTGTCAAAGTGGAGGACAAATTGAGGATTGAGCCAAATCTGGAAACGCTAAAAGAGCTGGTCTGAAAGCAAAGTGGGTGAAAGCCCACTTTTTTGTTAACTATTTAACCGCCCAGGGGGATTTATGACAGCAGAAGACCTTTTCGAGATACTCACCCGCAATATTTCCATTGATGACCTGCCGGAGGATTTAAAGTTTATCGCAACCTTTTGCGGGATGGATGTGGCGTTATCCCTGATTAAACATGCCTCCGGGATGAATTTTACAATACCCAAAAATGCTCTCAATGACTTGAAGAAAAGCTATATCGTTAAACACTATGACGGCAGACGAGCCCGGACGCTAGAAATATGCAGAACCTGTGATGTGACAGAGAGGTATGTTCGTAAAGTAATCAAAGCCCACCGGGATAATAAAAAGACTAAAAACTAAAATTCTATCAAGCTTTTTCTTGAATTATCTTGAAAGTACTTTTAAAAAGCATTATAATAAAATGATGGAGGTATTTTTTGATGTCAACCCCACTCAAGAAATTTTCAACCCAGGCAGACCCGGACCTTATTCAAGAACTTAAACTGATTGCTAAAAAGGAAGGCAAACAGTTTCAATCTCTTGTTGATGAAGCTTTTAGAGATCTTATTGAGAAAAAGAAAAACGCAAAACCAAGAAAACACGTGATGGATCAGTTTCATCAAAGCCTTGATAAGTTTGATACACTCTATGAAAAATTGGCACAATGACAGATTATCCTACATTTACAGAAGTATTGGTTATTCATAAAGAATTAATTGATAAATACGGAGGCTCTCACGGATTAAGAGACCCTGGTGCCTTAGAATCTGCTCTTTACAGGCCTCAGAGTGGTTATTATGAAGATCTTTTACAGGAAGCCGCTGCCCTGTGGGAAAGTTTATCTCAAAATCATCCTTTTATTGATGGCAATAAAAGAGTTGCTTTTGCCGTTATGTACACATTCCTGGCGATCAATAATTTTTATTTAAAGGCGAATCCAGAGGAAACTTACCTGTTTATCAATGGTTTATATGAGTCTCAGACGTTTGAATATTCAAAACTCTATCAATGGCTACAAGAAAATACTTAAAAAATAGCGGCATTTTTACCGGCATTTTTACCGGCATTATTAGCGGCATTTTTTTTGACACAAAAACATAATTGCCTTGATATTACTTGATTAGATCTATTATTATTACCGGCATTTTTTGCGGCAATATGGTATAATAATCAATGTATAAACAAACGATAGGATTTTGTATGTCAACATATGAAATGGAACCATTGATGCCTGAAGAAGGTAATAAAGACCTGGAAGATTTAGCAATAGATATAACAGTTAAAGCAACAAACTTGAATCAACAGCTAAAACCACAGGTTATAGAAGCTATTGGAAATCTGGTATGTTCTATGAATTGTTACTATAGCAATCTTATAGAAGATCATTACACCCACCCAATCGACATTGAAAAGGCATTGAAAGAAGATTATTCAACGATACCAGAAAAAAGAGAACTGCAACTAGAAGCTAAGGCCCATATTGAGGTACAAAAACTTATTGAGTTAAATATTAAAGAGTCTGATTTTCTCAGCCCCGATTATATTAAATGGATTCATCATGAGTTTTATACAAGGTTGCCAGCAGAAATAAGGCAAGTAGAAAATCCTAAAAGCGGTGAAACAAAAGAAGTCATACCGGGTGAATTCAGAAAAACCCATGTACAAATAGGAAGGCATATTCCACCTGATGCTGAACAGATAGAGTCTTTCCTGAAAAGATTTCAAACAGTCTATAATCCAGAAAATCATTCTAAAGTAAGGCAAATTATTGCAATACCAGCCTCTCACCAACGATTTAGCTGGATTCACCCATTCTATGATGGAAACGGACGTGTCGTGCGATTATTATCTCATGCCTATTTCTTAAAAATAGGTCTAGGAAGCTCTATGTGGTCTGTTTCAAGAGGATTAGCAAGAACCGTCAATGAATACAAAAGTTTGCTGGCCCTTGCAGATCAGTCAAGAAAAAATGATTTTGATGGTCGTGGAAATCTTTCAGCAAGTGCTCTTTTGGAATTTTGCCAGTATTTTTTAACAACCTGTATTGACCAGATTGATTTTATGTCTTCATTATTAAAGCCTGAAAGCCTTCTAGACCGTATTGAAAAATACACCTATGAAGAAATAGAAAAGAAAAACCTTCATCCAGGGTCTTTTAACCTGCTTCGAGAAGCTTATTATACCGGAGAAATAGAGCGAGGCAAAGTTTCACAAATTACCGGTTATGCAGAAAGACAGGCTAGAAAGGTTTTAACAAAGCTTCTTGATAATCAACTTCTTGCATCTGATACGCTAAGAGGGCCTGTCAAGTTAAATTTTCCTGTGAGTATTCTTGATAGCTGGTTTCCGAATTTATTTCCTGAAAAATAATTGTCCAATACAAGATTTTTCATTCAGACGTACATCTTTTGGCGACAGGATTGTAATTTATTGCGACAAGTATTAAAATAGAGAGAGAAAACAAGGAGTTTTAAAATGACAACAGACCGTATAAATGCAAGATTACCAGCCTCTTTAGCAGAACACGTCGATAAGATGATAGGGGCTTTTTATGAGACGCCCAGTGAATATATCCGTGATCTTATCCGCAGGGATATGGAAAAGCTTGAATTATATCAGGCTAAAGAACAGTTATTAGAAGGTTATCAGGATGCCGCACAGGGGAAAGTCTTTAAATCAAGCGGTGATTTTAAATCTGACCTTAAAATCTTTAAAAATAAAGAGAAAAACGACTGGCAATGAGACATTTTTACCTTACTCGAAGAGCTTTTTTAGATATACAAAAGATTTATGACTATACCACAGAGCATTGGGGAGATGCTAAAGCAGAATCGTATGTGAGCAAGCTTTATGAAGATTTTCAAATAATTGCAAATAATATTGAGTTGGGCAAACACAGGCAGGAAAGGTCAGATCCTTTTCTGATGTATCCATCTGGCAAGCACTTTATCGTCTATGAACCATATAAAGACGGCATTATTATCATAACAATACTTCACCAGATGAGAAACATTGAAACGATTGTCCAGGAATTTGGTTCCACATTTTATAACGAAATAGAGGCATTGAAAAAGCAGATTATTCAGGATGATGTCGATTAGTTATCTCTCCTACAAGTACTCAAGCGGATTTTGTACCTTTCCGTCTTTAATGACTTCAAAGTGCAGGTGTGGCCCCGTCGAATGTCCGGTTGAGCCAACAATTGCTATTTGCTTGCCTTGTTTAACCTGATCCCCTGGTTTAACCTGCAAGACCGAGCAATGTGCGTAGAGAGTTTTTAACCCATCTCCGTGCTCAATAATAATCTTATTGCCATAGCCATCATTGGCATTTCCGGCATAAATAACTTTTCCGTCACTGGCTGCAAGGATGGGTGTTTTATTGGCCGGGTTATCAGCTATGTCTATACCGGTATGGTAATAAACCTGGCCTTTTGAATTCGTCCGTTTTTCTCCGAACGGGGCTGAAATGCGTCCAACCATCGGCCAGCGTAATTTTGCCGATGAAGCTATACCGGCTTTTAAGACAAGTTGATTAATCGCATAAGCCAGGTTATTCCAGTTATCGGAAAGGCCTTTCAAGCCATCACATTCAAGCTTTTCTTTTAACCTGTTAACTTCTTTGATTGTGGGCATAAGTGTTTCAAGTGGTTGCGTCATAGTTCCTCCTTAAACGGTATTTCCTGCAGCATCCTTCCAGTTGGATCCGTTCCACCAGATAGGCATACTGAGGGTAGTATCAAAATATTCCTGTCCAATCGTGGGTGATGCAGGCCTGTTGACTGTTGTACTGGCTTTATGAACATATGAACCGTCTGCCTTAATGCGAACGGTTCCGCTCAATTCAAGGTTGCCGGTTGATATATTGACATTTGTGGCTGGTGTAAGGACAATTTTCTGGCTATTTTTGCTTTCCAGTGTTACCTGCCCGCTATGACTTACTTGAACTCTTGCCCCGTAGGTCTGTTCACAAAGCCGTATAAAATAATCCCAATCAATACCTATAAACCCGGCTGCCGGCGTTCCATCGGTATTGACAAATTGTATTTTTCTTTCACCGCCGCCTGTGTTAAAAGATCTGAAAAAGTAGTTTTTGTTGGTTCCTGATTCAAGTAAAAGCTCGTCGGTAAGGCTTTTGATGATATTGTCCTTAAAAGAGATCTTGTCCACAGATAAATCCGAAAAATGGCTTACCGGTTCAATTTCTGTTCCGGCTGAAAGCCCTTCTATAACGGTTGTTGTGCTGGCACATTTGAAGGAATCCGCTAACAGCCTGTAGAAAATGGTTGAATAATCGTTTACACAATAGGCATAAATTTTAACAACGGTGGCGATTGCATCGTTTTGTGCAATGAGTGCTTTTAAGTTTGCATTATTGGTATGTTTGGCCAATTTGAGGCTGGTGACAGGGCTTTGTCCCAGTGGATCGTCCTGTTTAACCTTCAACTCAAACTCAAGGGAATCTATTACTGAAGCCCCTGTTGCGATGTACCCCCGAACAGAACAGCCTTCATACTGGTTATTGAGGGTTATGGTGGCAACTTCAAACCACTTGTTGCCGGATGTATCTCCCAGGTATGCGTTCAAGGCATAATTCACGCAATTGCCAAGCTCTAAAATATTGGTTTTCATACTTCCTTCAGTGCGAAGGGTGTTGCTGCCCAGCGAGATTATGCCTGTATCGCTTGTGATTTCGTTGCTGTCAATGTTTATGTTATCGATGGTGGCTTTTGTCAGAAAAGCTTCCCGGTTTCTGTTTATGACGATTGTGCTTGCACATTTATATCCATCTGTTCCGTAACAGTCATAGTCTTTAAAGGACGCAAAGCCGTTAAATCCAATGCAGGCGACCTCGACATCGTTACAATGAATAGGGATATAGCTGCCTGTTCCGATATTTAGAAAAATGTTGCTACCGGATTTTATTTCTATTGCTCCTGAGCCTGCCTCACGGGTATCTATAAGCAAGGTGCCATTTTCAGAAGAGGCCTTGATTTGATTGCCGTCGATGGTAATATTGTCGATGATGGCTTTTGTAAAGCTTGTAATACCTGAAAGTATGTTGTTGATGAGACTAAAAACGGAAGCCATAACAGAAATACCGCCTGATGTTTCCCCATCGCCGACATAGAGTTGTTTGGTATCAGTGGTATAAACAAGTTCGCCGCTATCGAAGGTTTTGGCTTGTCTTTGGGTATCGGTGCCTCTTCTGACCTGTATTTTCTGGCTCATGAGATTGTGCCTCCGGCAATAATAAAAGTAATTTCGTTGTATTGATCTGCTATATTCCCTCCATCAATGGCAATATAGACACCCGAATAACTATCCGAGATGTTGCCGCCATCAATACCGTTAAAACCAATACCAACAGGGTTGTTATTGTAGTAAAGAACGCCGTTTAAGCTGGTCAAGTTATCCAGCAGTAGTTTGTTTGAATGATTATGGATGCTGCCACCTGTGATAAGCTGATTGATCCAGTCTATAACCTCATTAATCTTTTTTCGGACAGGGTTATGCAACACCAGAAAAGAGTTCGGTGTTTTCAAAGGATTTCCTTGTTGATCTCTCAAGAAATCAAGGAGAAGGGCGTTAGCGTTAAATCCTGTACCTGTAAACTTTTCGACCATAATTATTTAATACTTGCCTTTAATTCTAAAAAGAGTATTTTGCCTGAGTCTTTTCGGATGGCGGTTTTGACCCGGTTAATGAGCTCTCCTGATTCAGTGATCCAGCAGAGAGATCCCCATTGGCCGCCGAGGTCAGAGCCGAGGTTAAGCCTTGTGTGTTTGTTGTCTGGCAAGGTTAAAAACGGGTATCTTATCTCATTATCTTAGATCCTGAGGCGAGTTCAGGCTGACGAAAAATTGTCAAATGGTCGCAAACTATTATAATATAGTATTAACTCCGAATTAAGACACGGGTTTTCTATTCTGCTCTGGATTGAGGACATTTTGTCTTTGCTTCGGTGATGAATACACCACACATCATTATAAAGATACCTGCTACCTGAATTATACTGGCCTTTTCCATAAGAAATATCATTGCAAGAAACAAAATGACAGCCGGTTTCGTAATGTAAATCGTTGATGTGTATACTGCACCTATTTCTTTAATAGCCTTAACAAAGAAAAGGTTTGCAAACATAGCACATAAACTAATAACAATTAATATAATCCACCCGGAGGGTGAGATGGCCATTACTACATCAATATTAAATAACATCAAGAAAAAACAAACAACACCGCCAACCAGCAGAACATAATTAGAAACAATGCTTGATGATATTTTCACTGTCAGTTTTTGTAAAAGGATCCTGTAAATGTCAGAACATAAAACAGCTGCAAAAGCAAAGAAAACACCGGTAAGATTCATAAACAATTGCTCTACTCCTGAAAACCTTATAACAAGAAGTACTCCCGTAAATGCAATGAAAAAACCTATTACAAAACGAACCGAAATAGTCTTTTTATCTATAAACGATTGATGTAATCCTATAATTAGAGGGGTAGTAGCAATAATAGCTGCAACCATTATCACCGAGCTATATTTTATTGCTATAATTGTAAAAAACCCATTCAATAATAACAAAACACCTGCCAGGATAACTTCTAAATCAATATGTTTTTTTTGAAAATCAGGTTTTTTTAACAAAATTACGATCAATGCTGTTAAAATCGCAACAATAACAGTTAAAGAAAAAACTGAAAGGCTTTTATTTAGAAGCCCCATTTGTATCAAAACAGGTTTTAATGACCCGGTCATCAGTGAAAGAATGACAAATAGATACCCGACATAAGGTGTAATATCAACCGGTAAATAATATTTTTTATTTAACAAGGGCTTCACACTTATTAATTCCTAATTTTGATAAAGTTCTGCCTTTAAGATAAAAATCATAATCGCAAATAAACATCGTCAGATCAATGATTGATTTCATAACAGGTACGTTAACACCTGCCTGAAGAGCTAATTCATACATCGGTAATAGAGATTCAGAAACATCCTCAATTAAATATCTGTGATCTAGCGAAACAGGTGCAACACTCTCCTGATAAGGTATTGTATTATGAATAACCTCATATAGATTATCACCCTCTGACCCATAATACTCAAAAATAATCTGTCTTAAGGTCGGAACAGTAACATTATATGATTTAGCTATGCTTATGCGTTCATGATCAAGTATTTCAATTAAATCAACAACTTTTTGAGTTGCACCATTTAAATAAAATTTGAATTCAGTTCCAGTCTCAATTTTTGTAAGATTAAGAAGAGAAATAGCAGGATGCAACATTGACCCTATATCACAAAAACTTCTCTCAAGAAAACAATTTACTGGCGCTAAAGAAGGGAACATATCTGTTAAAATTTCTTCTGAAGCTTTCGTTTGTTCGTAAGAAACACTGGCATAACGTACCAAGTTTTTTATACCCCTTATTCGAACATGATGATAATTTAGTTTTCTAGCTGAAAAAACTGAGGTAGCTTCTATTACTGAACCAAAATATTTCGGTTTTTTTTCTTTTATAATGCTCTCTATCAAAATACTGCCTGCAAATTTACCGGAAAATAAAACAATTAAAGAGTTATTCTCTAAATAATTACTAATAGAAATTGCTATTGACTCATGATAAAGAGCAGGAGTTGTTATAATAACTACTTCAGTATCTTTAAGTGCGGCCTCTTTATCGTCAGTAACATTTTTAATCATTGTTTCAAAACTCATTAAGCCTGAAACAGTTACACTATTGTCATTTTCAAAACTATTAATCACCTCTTTGTTTGAAGTTAACAATGTTACATCATATTTTTTATTTGATAAATAAGATGCAACAGCCATACCAATATTGCCAGCACCTATAATAGTAACCTTTTTCATTTTTTAATACTCCTTTTATAAATTATATCTATCTTCCTGGTAAGTAGAATGGATTTCACAACAGCTTTCTGATACAGGCTTTTCACGCAGAATGCCAAAATATCTTATATCATCTATTTTTAAAACCCATTGAATACCAGTATTAGAGTCATTGATCTGTAAAAGTGTAAAAAAATTATCTTCAATGTCAGTAATTTTTCCACAGTATCTTGAATTACAGCAATAATCCATCTGGATAATAATATCGTAGCCACAATTAAGCGCCAGCTGAAGATAATTTTTCATCATACTTTGAGATTCTTTTTTTACAGACATTTTCTACCTATCCTTTCTTTGTATTTTAAGTCTTATTTATTTTGCTTGCGGTCAACATACCTGTGACACTGAAGAAGCCTGTCATAACCAAGCATAATGCCAAGAATAAAGTCTTCTTCAGCTGTTAGTTTATTTAAATGCCTGTTAAAAGCCCGAACAACATCAATACAAGCTTTGTGGCCAAAATAAACATTTATTTTCACAGTTGTAATCTCATGTATTAAATAATCGATTTCGTGCTTCTGAAGTTTGTCTAGAATGACAGACTGATATTTTTTTTCTGGGTTACCAGCACGAGATTTCGCAATCCTTTTTTAAACTCATAAATATGGTGATGAAAAACCCGTAAATCTTTTGATTCAATTTGTTTAATGGATTGCTCACTCAGGGTTAAGAATTTATGACTTAAATCGTTGTTCTGCTCGTATAAAAGTTTGTTGTTTGAACACATTATTAGCTTCCTTATGTCTGTGGTTACCGTGTTTTATGAATTCTTCAAAGGGCTTATAAACACTATAATCAGGTGGATTATTAGCCCAATGTGGTTTAAAAAAGCTTTCTTTAGGCCCGGCTACCATTTTAATAGCCGGTGCAGGTGAAGCATTGTTATTTTTATGTCTATGTTGATACTGTTTTTTATGTTCTGGACCGTTTCTATAACCAATACCGGCTCTGTATCCTGAGATTGAATACATAATGGGTAAGGCAGGTTCTATCCATCTTAAGCCTGACATAACAGCTACAGTAGCTATATCATCAAGGTGTAAACCTATGTCTAGTGCTTCTGGCTTTCTTTCTGAATAAATATCCTTAAGCCTGCCAGAATGATGATGATTTTTGCCATCAAATATGGGGTTGAGAAACTTTTTAGCCATATAATTCGCAATAAAACTACCGCCAATAACACCTGTAACCATTATACCGCCAATCATGCCAGCTGCTCTGTATGTTTTAGACTGAATACCCATCTTTTCCATAATAGCTAAAGCGCTGGCAGCACCAATATTGCAAAGAAATATATTTGCAAAATACTGATAAAACCCTTCTTTTATTTTGTTTGGAACATCAGCAAGCTTTTTTCCCCAGGTTTTTTCTGTTAACACATCTCCGGTAATGCCACCCAAAATACCACCAACAACAGGTATAATGCCAAGTAAAGATAACCTGCGTATTTCTACAAAAATATCTGCTGCTTTAACGTTTTGTGGGTCAGGTATCAGCTTTCTTAATAACTCTATTCCTTTTTTATTACTGCCTACTTTACTATACAATTGCCGTATTTCTTTTAAGGTTAAAATTTTTGATTTAGCTTTTTCTAATATTTTTCCTGCCTCCGGGTGAACCTGGTTTTTTCTTAAAAATTCTTCAATCAATTTATGCTGAGATTTTTTTACAACCTCAACACCTGGAACATTTATAAGGCCATTAACACCTTTAAAAATCTTTTTCCCGAAAATAGTCAGGGGTTTAATTCCTCTTGTGGCAATTAAAGCAGATCCTATAGTAAAACCAAGTATACACAGGTTTTTAATGAAAACTTTCTTATTATCTTCTGCAGGGGCTTTATAAACATTATAAAGACCCAGCGCAGCACCACCAGAAAGAAGCAAAGCAGGAACTGCCTTTGAAAATTTAGACACCAGAATAGGTTGATCAAGAAATTTCCCTATAGATAAAGCATAATTCATTTTTCACCTGTTAAAGATTCAATTAAATAACTAATTACTAGAGGTATTTTTTTACAATACGAGAATTAACCTGATCTGACGTTACGCCTATCTCTTCAAGAGCACTGACTAATTTGTTTTGCTTTTCTTTTTGAGATAATAAAGGTTGTAACTTTAATGTTTCTCTAATAAATTCATACGGATCTTCGGCTTTTTTAATGCCAACTGTAAGTTCCTTTTTGGTTAGTTTTGTTTCTCCGGTTGTTTCAATTGTAAATGGATTTCCAACCCTGTAATTTGAATGTATACCCCAGAAAGCAAAAACATTTCCGATAACTTCACCCAATGTAAGCCCTCTTTTAGAGCATGTGCCTGAGCAACCCCCGAATGGTTTGCCGAGCAATTCTGCAATATTTAAAACCTTTTCACGAGTACTTTCTGGAAGCGCTTTAAGTTTTGGTGCAATAGATTCTTTTATATCAGGGCCTATAAGTGGTATTTTTATTGTGTGATCAGTTTCTTTTTGTATTTCCTGCATGCTGGCTAAAAGTTTTTTTACATGCACCATCACATGCGGACATGTATGAGCGCCATTATCAATAGCTGTTTTAACTTCATATGTATTTGCTTGAAAAGCTACCTGATTTCTATTTAAAGATTGTTGCCTTCTCATATTTCCTGGTACTGTTGTGTTAAGTGCAGTATTTATCATAGTGTCTCTCCCTTTTGTAATTGAATGTGAACGTTTTAGTTGTTAAATTTATAAGATTTTTTTGTGCTCATTGTTTGAGCAAGCATTAAAATTGTTATTGG